>Ga0123355_10022503_pt1 | contig 10105 bp, 10 predicted proteins | sample TergutEmb28metaG_3_FD_89872 | JGI IMG/M metagenome (GOLD analysis project Ga0123355, IMG submission 89872) | Embiratermes neotenicus P1 segment gut microbial communities from Petit-Saut dam, French Guiana - Emb289 P1 | ecosystem: Host-associated > Arthropoda: Insects > Digestive system > Gut ...
CGTAGGGGGCGCCGAGCCGCCCCCTAGAGAAAACTTACAATCGTTCAAATCTCGGCTTTCCACTTTCGACTCACTTTCTACCTGCCATCCACAAAATGGGCCCAAGGGGCCTGATTACTACTTGTGTCAATTCCTATAAATTTGCCAGCGTGTACATGAACCACATGAAACGTGTGTACAATTCGTCAGTGCTGCTACAGGAAGTGTCTTCTATTGAACTTCTCCAACACCGAGTGACGCCAGCCGACTAATTCCGTCAAGACCTGGACGGCATTTTTGTGTGTCCGCACACCTGAATTGTCACCTCTGCTCCTATCGCAGTACAAGGTGTGAAGTCAGGCACCTCTGCCTCAGAAGCCGCGTGTCGTATCGAATGCCCACCGCGGACGGCGAGAAGGTGGTAGGCCTTACCGACACGTATTGGCACACCCCTATATTAGACCGCAATATATATATATAGGTAAGCTAATGCAGCCTAGTAATTTCCCACAGTTTACGCAACCCAAATGTTCCATTACTGTGTTCTCAGGAACACATCACTTGTCTTTATCCTGGACCACACTAATCCAGTCAACGCCCTTTAATCCCCGTTAACATTCACTTTAATAATATCTTCCCATCTACGCCTAGGTCTTCCAAGCAGTCCTTTCCTTGAGGTTCCGCCACACATGCCTCATGTCCAACCCCTCTCTTCTCCCTGCGTTTGCTCACCCCAACAGCGCACAGTCAGGAACCCAAAATGCTGCAGCTCCTTCTGCATCCTACCGGGTGAAGTTAACGCAAGCTGCTGGTTGTGTAGCTGCGGTCACAGTGACGTTTTCAATTTGCAGTAACCTGTTTCCACCGCTGCGGCTTTCAGGCGCTCTGTGCAGTTTATGCACACCGCCAAAAAGAATGACTGACAACAGCAACTACCTGCCGTTCGGATGTAAGGCCGTACTGCCAGGGTCGCAAATCGCAACGTTACGAGCGATCGTGGTTCTTCCACCTGAAGACGCAGCAGTTCGGCAAGAAGGGCCTGCTTGTCCCTGACAAGCGAGCTTGTGCGACTGTTCGTAGCCGCCCAACCACGGTGCCACATCCCACAACAATCCAATCTTCAGCAACACCCTGTGACGGCGGCCTCTCTCTCCCGTCAGCGCACTGAACAGAACAAAGCAAAGGAGTGCCAGTGGCAGGCGCGTCCCGGAATGCGAGCAGACGCCATCTGCCAACTCCAGATCACTGTTTAACGACGTTACTTCCGTTCTCGACAACAAGATGCGTAACAATGCGTCACAGGAAACACGTGTGCCGCACGTGCAGTTACACCTTTGACACTGAACACCTACCAGGAAGCCAGTTCGACCGCCCAAAGCCTGTAGACAGTACTGTTGACGACTCACAAAAACAAGTGTGACCTCGGCAGTGATATATGTTGAAATTCCGCTTAGAAACAAATTAGACTGCAACAGTTGTGTCTTGTGCGTACGAGTTAGTACTACGTGTTCTGTGTGTTCAATGCTCTGCACACACTTGAATTTCGGCGTGTTGTAAAATGAACACCAAATTAAGATTGACCAGTGGACTGTGATGTTTGCACATACATAATGCACGATTGTGTCCACGTCAGAACAAACCATCCCTGCAAAATCAGTCTGAAGACGACGCACCCTACCCATGCTATTAAAGTCAGAGCTGCTCTTGTCAGTTGAGCACAACAGAAAGTGCAGGTACTGTGGAGCCTCCCCTCCCCTCCATCTGTTGGCAGTTCCCCACCCCTCCATTAGTTTCAGTTCACTTTCCTCTCCTTGCCAACTCCCTCCACACAGTGTGTCATATCGACACCCTGTCTCTGGGTGACAGATGTACCTACACACCAAATTCAATCACATTGCACCACAATTCACCTTCCTCTGCACACCCCCGTACCAGCCACGGTATCAGTTCCTCTGCACACCTGCTGCCACTGGTGTGGTACCGTACACTGCCATCAATTTGTTGTGCTACACTCCATACAAGAAACGGTCTTAAGAAAATGTTGGCAAGGGAAGAGGCTCAGTCTGCCGCCTGCAAGCAATCAAGCATGTCTTGTCAAGTTGCTGCGTGCATTTAGAGATGGCAGCACCTTCAGAGTTGTTACTGAAAATCTGTCGTGTCAACAGCCACTTATTGCAAAGAGGCTAAAAAAGGTACACTTGTTCTGTTCATGCTGTAAGTCCTACAGTATAGCTATTCATATGTCAGCAGTAGAAAGAGGTGAATCATCAGCTTCACGCCCTGGCCGATTCAACCTGGGGAGAGAACCCAGGTACCCATTAATAGGGGACAGGATCATGATCTTCTCTATGTCCAGTGTCAAGGTTGTCATGAGGTGCGAAACACACAGTCACAGCTACTGGTGGTCAGTGTTACGCGCACAGGCACAACAACACACATTCTATTGCAACCGTGTCCATGTCCACCGCTTCCAGCTAGTTCCTGCTAACAGGCCCACCTTCACACATTCAACCTGAAGGTGGAGGCAGGTCCAGGCACATCATGAAAATTTAAGATACAGAATTGCCCCTGTCAACACCACTAAGTCACATAAAGCAAAACAGAGGTAATGCTGCATTCATTCTTAACCTTGGCATTACATGGATGTGAGTGGTCATTTTGGAGAATGAAACTTCTTACAACTGACAGGAATCAAATCCTGAAGTGTAGCGACACCATCCCAAGGAGAGAGACATTCCAAAATCATGGTCTTGGTACAAAACATTCTTTGAATGGAAAGGCAGACTGACGGACATCATGCAGCTACAGCTGCCTTTTGCAACTGCTTTGCAAACATGCCTGAAAACGAAAGAATTTTAGTGAGGAAAATGGTGACAGGCCAATTTTGGAGCCTTGATGCTTTGGTAAACGGGGAACTGAGAACAGAATGTCTTCAGTACTGTCACTGTTCAGTTTTCACAACATGAGAACAGTACAGCACTTTCTTTTCAACTGAACCAATCACTTCACTTCCCATGCCTGACCCATGCCCCCGACTAACAACAGACGTAACATCACACCACCACCATTCCTGAACTTCCCAACTGACATGTCACTACCCACAGGTAAAGATAAATTATTGTCTGGTAAATACACTGGTATTTCAGGGATGTATATTTGAGGGGAGGACTCTGGTCTTTTGGGACGCAATGCTGTGCCAATAGGTCAGTAGTTAATGCGGTCTCAAAGCACTCTGACACACGCGACACTACTCTCCCGAAGACATGTCATCACATTCCAGCAACCTGAGTTCTCAGCAACACTAATGTCTCTGTTTTCCTTTGTAGAATGTTCATTATTTCTCCAAACAGCACTTTACCTTAATTTTAGATTTTACTGTAATCAACTGATACATCATCTTTATAATAACAGTGACAATCCAAAAGACCAGTCCCTCACTTGCTCATCCCAAATCAGGACAGCTATATACACTCGTTTACTTATGACTTCCTATCTTTTGTACTAACACATGTATGCACCCCAAAAACAAGTGTTGAGTTCCGTTCAACGTTCAGGCGTCTCGTGTCACCGCGGTGCGGTGGGGTCCGGACAAGGCAGAGGAACTACAGCAACATAATGAAATGTATTCATTCAGGCAAATACCAAGTTCATTCACAGTAATTACAACAAATACTCATTTACACTGCACGTTGCTATATGTATGACACAAGGGATGTCAGCCCACTGTCAGACAGTTTTCATCATTACATGACAAACAGATAAATGTGGGCCATCACACAGCTGCAGCAGCTTCACTTTGTTTTGTTATTAGAACATAACAAACAAAAATCAGCCTCAATATCACCTACCTCACCCACATACTAATGCAACACAACGCACACTTGTTCTAAGTAAGTGCAAGATGTTTACAGTCCTTCCCATATTGGCACAACTGTAAGATGACTCATGGGTTGTAACTCTTCAACTGTCGCTGCACTCAGAGCAGCTGTTTCCAGCTAACAACTTTCCGCAGAAATGGTGACATGTCACTCCAGAAGGGAGCAAGTTTTTGAAAGTCATCATCAGTATTGGCATGCGTGGGGTCGAAACGCCACCAAATAAACAACCACTCTGAAAGCATCCACCTCACACTTTTCATAGTAACTGATACAAAAATAATCGCAGGGGCAGCAAATCCATGTCTGGACATGACAGACAAAACACACTACCGTTGTCAGACGCAGTAGCACACTCATCTCTGGGCCACATCAATTAATGGCACGACATCAATTACTGATGTATATGGGACCAGCACTTGAAATAAAGAAGGAGTACAAGGTCTTTTCTCTATTTGACAAATTTTGTATCACCTCCTGCCACTAATCAGCCAGGCATGTGGACAAAGGCTCAGTGAGCCTGCTCAATATGGTAAGTGACAAACAGTAATTGTCAGATAAAATGACGGCGCTGCATATGATAACGAAAAAATACTTGGACAATACGCTGAATGGTACGGAGAGCCCTGGAAACAAAATGGCAGGGTATTTTGGGCTACAACAGCTTTATTCTTAAATGGGTGCAGCTGACTGCCTCCAGTGCGGATACTGACGGGCTGACGGATGTCGGTGACGTGACCCTGGCCTGTATTTAAGGTTTTCTCCAACACTAAACACTGAGGATGTAATGCCAATAACATTCTGAACCCAGAAGATGCAAGAAAAATTATGGAACTCAAAATTTCCAAAGTCTGACATTCCTTCAAGTGGCTGGTTAAATGGAGTAGTTTAAAACATGTGAGCATGAATACTGCACATTGGCTTTTGAAGTGTTACGTTATGCATAGCTGTAGTACTGGCTCCTTAAATGAATCAAATTCACATATTAGTTTTTTAAATTTCGGACAACCTGCAGATAGAGAAGTATGTGGATTGAAATGCCAATTGTAAAATTTGTGAATATCAGAACACACGTGCTGTCTTAGTCCTATGCTCTCAATGTGATAAATGTAATACTTTCCTGAATTCAAAATCACTGTCGATAGAAACTTCTTTCCTTCCTCAAACTGTACACAAATCTCAAGTAGTACGAAAAAAAAGTAGCTGAATTTTCCGGACATGATGACAAAATGCTACTTGCTGACAGACAGTGACACGCTTCAGTACCAGAACGTCTGCCTGCTTGCTTGCTCCATGACTGCTGTGAAGGACAGAACAAGCCACTTCTCTTGCCGTCAAGAAGTGCCCCAAACTGCAGCAGCAGTTGCCATGCAGACACAACACCAATACCGTCTACAGATCTGCAAGCCTGTGAAATGACCAAAACTGTTGTACAAACTTGTCCCTGTCTGGGCTATGAAAAAATGAATGGGGGAGCAGAGGTGAAGCTCCACTCATTCTTGACCTCAGCACTAAATGGCGATGAGTGGCCAATTTTACTTCCCTGCTACCCAACCACTTTACCCCAAGGCCCCTGAACACTGATGCTCCTGCCAGGAATGAAACCCTGAACTATCCAGCCTATAGCATTGTCACTATACCTCTTACAGTATCCCAGTTCCTGCATGTGTTAAGTCAGTTCATACCAAAAACAAAACAAAATTCTGACACTCAAATCTGCAAATGTTCCACACTGCCCAAGTCACTGATCTTCTACATTTAAAAATTATGCAGAATATCTTGGACCTTCTCCAGCACTTGCAGAATCCATTAACATGTGCTGCTGTCATTTCATGACTCTACATATGCAACTGAGTTCTCACTGCCATTTCTAAGCCTGACCTCTACGAGGCAACTTGTACAACTTAACAATTCATTATAATATTTGGTATACGTCTTTTAACTCTACAAGGGAAGTTGTACAAATTCAACTGACATACTCAGTATGCACAATATCTGACCACAGTCTACACAATGTACAAAAGCAATATTGTTTCTCACCAATCTGTTGGCGGACAATGACACCAAACGGACAATACAATGTCTGTTTCCTGCCACGGTAATATGAAACAGTAAAATAAATATCACTGGGTAAAAAACATACTGGCAAATGTATGATATATCACCATAATTACATTGGTCTTGCTGATGTACATAAAACAAGAAACACGACGAGCGTGCACCCAGCAGACACACGCTGACGCGCGACCAATACCACAGGACTCACTGTTCACACACGCAAAATTTCCAGTGCTTTGTTATAGCAAATTGCAATCCAATCTGGCTGTGTTGCTCCCCACTGTATCTGATTGATCTCCCCTTCTGCTGCTGTGTATGCCAGAATGGGGTCCTCAATGGCCCTTGGCATCTGCTGAATGTCCCAGATCAGCGCCTGATGGTCATCACCTGAAAATTGTTCAAGTGGATCCTATTAGCACATTGCTCAGCAGATGTGCTGCTCAGCCTGCATGTACATTATTGCTTCCTCTGTCACTATAGGAAGAAAGAATCTTCTGTGTGTGAACAGTGCATCAACTTACCGGCTGTGCAGATGTGGCAAGAAGAGTGCGGTGCCCACGCGATGCCATTGACACAGGCACGATGGTTATTCAGTCGCGCCACTGGGGTACATGGCACCCTCACATCTAGTATTATTACCTGCAACAGAGAGACATGCCAGTATGTCAACGGAATGGTAGCGTCCGACTATAATGTAGCCTGTTGTTTTATGCAGGCATAAAACTTGTTCTTTAACATTAAGTGAAATGCAGGTCATGGTGTTCAACAATTTGGGCCCTACAGATAGGAAAATGCATAAAGAGAAGCATCATGAAACGAGTGACCAAATCACGGCGAACGAGGTGGTCGGGGAGTACAGCATGTGAAAGGGAGACAAGAAATCTACACAGGGCTTAGGGGAGGAAACCTGAAGGGTAGAGACCACTTTGAAGATCTTGTAGTGGATGTGAGGACACAGACTGGATTAATCTGAGACAAAACATGCACAAGTGGAGGTTGTTGGGAACATGGTAATGAACACACTGTGAACCAGACCTGTGACCTCCCTCCCTAAAGTCCTCATCTCACACCCAGCGGTTTACATCTTTCTCGATCCATCAGAAAGTACATGGCAGGCAAGCAACTGCAATCTGTGGCAACAAGCCAGCCGTCACCTCCTGGCTACAGACACCTGACACTAATTCTTTCTACACTAGGATACAAGCCTCAGTGTCACAGTGGGACAAATGCTTAAACATTAATGGTGACGATGCAGAGGCCTGATGCATACAGTCTGCTACACATGTGCCATGTAAACACTGAAATCAGGATACAGTTCTTGGCATGTTTGTTACCAGATTTATGGAACTTCCTTGTATAAGAACACAACAGAAACTTCAGATAAAGACATGCTGCAGAGTGCAATATAAAAGGCTGAAGACAGAAACATATTACAAACTGAACAAGCAAGATTTAATAAGTTCAGTAAACATGTACACAAAGCAGCAATTTCATCCATAGATGTACACAGTAACGTACCTTCCGCACACAGTTCAATTTATTACACTTCAGCTTCCACCAAGCAGACAGGATAGTGCAGTTGGAACAGCAACTGCACTAAGAGCTGGACAACTTCTTCTCTTCTTCAAATGTCCAGCCTGGCCCAGGGGCCCATCCAGATGCCTAATCAATGGTACTGGGTGGTTTCTGCCATGGGGAGGGAGGGGTAAGAGCAGCCACGGCACAAGCACAAGCTAACTTCTGTCCTTGCTACAGTGCCGAGTACAAGAATGTGTACAGCTACCCCTCCACTACCCTATATGCTGTCACACTGTACAAACGGACCACTTTACCTCTTTATGCTCACTCACATTTCATGAGGCTTGAGTGTTTTATACAGGTGTGCGCTGCATAATGGCGTTTCGGTCAACAACAGACTGCATATACGATGGTGGTCCCATAATATTATAATATTACAATACTTACCATTGTGTTACAGTTGCCTACAGTATTCAGTACAGTAACATGTTGTACAGGTTTGTAGCCTAGCATCAATAGGCTATACCATATAGGCTAGGTGTGTAGTAGGCTATACTGTACTACTGTATCAGGTGTGTGTAAGTAAGCATTCGCACAACAATGAAATTGCCTAACGACGCATTTCTCAGAAAGTATCCCCTTCATTAAGCGACACATGTCTGTAGTTGTGTAGAACAGATGACAATGACAAAATGGATCCATTCAGGTGGCGTTAAAAACATTATATGCCAAAATAATGTGACAATATCACACACTTTCGATCACATATTTTGGTATGATGATAATGCAAGTACACCTACACATGTAACCGGGTAATCAAATTAATATCTCCAATCTAACACAGCAGATCCCCCCCCCCCACCAGAGGGTGGGAGGGAAGGAGAATAGAGTAAGGAAGAGAAAGAAGACACCCAAAATTAAGCAAGGATACAAGAACTGGAATTTTCAACCTTCAGAATGCTCCAATCAAATAATTACAATATGAACTCACCTCACAGGCATCCATGGCAACTGTGGCTAAATAATTGGGGTCCTGTTTGTTCCATGCAAGACGCAGAAGTGGTGTGTGCTGTGGATCTTCATATATAATGGTTGAGTGCTCCAAGTGCCGAAGGTCAAACATCCTCACTGATCCATCAGCACCTTTGAAAAACAAAACAGACACCCTCAATCATCCACCAGCACCTTGGATATACAAAAAAACACATCCTCACTCATCCATCAGCACCTTTGAAACGCAAAACACACATCCTCACTCATCCATCAGCACCTTTGAAAAACAAAACACACACCCTCAATCATCCACCAGAACCTTGGAAAAACAAAACACACATCCTCACTCATCCACCAGCACCTTTGAAAAACAAAATACATTTCCTCACTCATCCATCAGCACCTTTGAAAAACAAAACACAAACCCTCACTCATCCATCAGCACCTCTGAAAAACAAAACAGACACCCTCAATCATCCACCAGCACCTTGGAAAAATAAAACAGACACCCTCAATCATCCATCAGCACCTTTGAAAAACAAAACACACATCCTCACTCATCCATCAGCACCTTTGAAAAACAAAACATACACCCTCACTCAGACCATCAGCACCTTTGAAAACCAAAACACCCATCCTCATCCATCAGCATGTTAAAAAACAAAAAAAACATGCTCACTGATCCTACAGCATCTTTGATAAACAAAACACACATCCTTACTCATCCATCATCTCTTCTTTTAAGGGATAACAAAAACCATATAAAAATGTTACATTTTGGTGACTGAACCCATCCCAAAATGTAGTGTTTTATTAATTAATTCCATGAATTTGATAATTCCAAGCATGACACAAAACTGCCAGAATCTTACACAGTTAAAATTATAAAAGCTTACCACAACCACATCATCTGCTCTACTAGCTTATTCAGATGTTACCAACACTCACCAACAGACGCAAACATGTCACGTCCACCACCGGCCCGACTAAAGGCTATGTCATACACCTCTTTGTCATGGGCTATGAGCTGCGTCTTCACATGCCCTGTAACCAGGTTCACGCGTCCTAACACCTGCAGACACAAGTTTCAGGCATTTCCAGAACTGACTGTATCACACCTATGCTTAATGTGCAGCAATACCTGCGAGATGTGACACTCGAACAGCAGGACTGCTGAAGATTCAGGGTTTCTGGGATGGGACAAAGTGTCATGCGAGTACAGCCCACTGTTTCAAAGGACAGTGAAGCCTTCATCTTCACAGACAAGCAGCCCAAAAAGGCCACGAAGATGAAGGCACTATGATCCTTCTAAACACTGTGAACTACGCAACCAATGAAACAACATCACAGCCCAAAACACTTGCTCCTTCAGGAGTAACTGCATGAAACCCCCACTGAGATTGTCTCCTCATGGTTACAACTAAGTGAGAATCACCAAATCACCCGAACCAATTTACAAACATTGCAAAGTCAACATTACTGTGACAAAGAAAATGTAAAACACAAAATTAACATGTGACAGATAAAAATGTACATTATTTAAACAACACATGTGATATGTGGTAGGGTCCATAAGTTTCCGGCCTGACCAACTTTGAAAGGTGACAGAAATGAAACAATTTTGCTATTTTTCAATATAATCTCCCTTTACTTCAACACACTTTTCACATCTGTGAACCAGC
>Ga0123355_10022504_pt1 | contig 10104 bp, 5 predicted proteins | sample TergutEmb28metaG_3_FD_89872 | JGI IMG/M metagenome (GOLD analysis project Ga0123355, IMG submission 89872) | Embiratermes neotenicus P1 segment gut microbial communities from Petit-Saut dam, French Guiana - Emb289 P1 | ecosystem: Host-associated > Arthropoda: Insects > Digestive system > Gut ...
AGCTATTAACATTACAGAAACCACATATTCCTGCCAGTTTCAATATGTATTTGGTAATCAATCAGTGAGTAACAGCTGTCAAAGTTTCAAACTTCTCTGGCCATTATCTCCTTAACCGTTCCACTTTGGACATAGGTGTTTTGGGTTATATCGGTATATTTTAGCATAAGGAACACCCTCCCGAAGTCTGGCACATTCCTCCTGGGACACCCTGTATATACACACACACACACACACACAGTGGGGTATGCTACAACGAAAGCTTAGGAATACTATCGGCCGACAAAGCACGCACGTGCCCATGACGTGTCGGGCCTTACCGCTTTGAACAGAGCTTCAGTCTTCATCTTTGTTATCGTTTGAAAATTTCAGTTATCAGTTTATTTAGTTATCTGCTTATTTGCGCCTTTAGCAGTGAAAATATTTTTTAAAATTATTCTGCTATATAGGCGGGGAATTTCTTGACTAACTGCAGAACCAGTTAGCTTTTCAAGAAAGACTCTGCTGCATGGAGTAAGTAAGTAAGTATTCTGCTATGTAGTTTAGCCATGAGCCGGCAAAATAAAGTGAGCAAGCTAATTAAACTAGACATTAAGAAATAAATAATTTCCAAGCGAGAAATTGGAAAAAGTGTAGGAGATCTAACTGCTGAATATGGTGTGGCTAAATCAACGATCAGTACGATGGTTGTGTTGGATGGTAACATTGTTCTAGGCTGTTGGCCTGGAACGGATTATCCATAAATACATATATTTCAATGTTTGCTAGAACGAATAGATGCTACAACGAACGAAGTTCTAGAACCAATTACGTTCGTTCTAGCATACCCCACTATATATGTGTATATATATATATATATATATATATATATACATGTAGAGAGAGAGAGAGAATACAGAGGGAAAGGGGAAGGACAATAAAGATATATAGAGTTACTGTATAGAGATAAATTCTGCCGAAGTCAAAATAGGTTGTGGACCAAATCCAACATGCAACGCGTCATCTTGTGTCAATACGATTAATGTCAGATTTTTTCCCCGTTAATTTGTAAAATTTCCAGTGCATCAAACGAACTGATATAAAAGCCTCGTTGCATTTAATTTTGAAGGATATTTTGGGTGTGTCACGCGATATACATTAAATAAGTAATAGAAAATAAATAGAAAATAACATACTACAACCCACTGCATCAATCTAATATCCTTAATTTAATATTGTATATCTTAATAATATATTGAATCATAATTATTTAACCCAAAATTATTTTAATACATATATTATTTCAATACATATTACTTTAATCTTAATATTTTAAATATTTTTGATGTAATGCGAGATCTCGCAGTCGACAACAATATTGTCAATTGTATATTCCACCTTCTTAAGTAAATAGTACTCCAGTCTGAAGATGGCTCCGATAGAGGGAGCCGAAACATGTAGCTAAGAGTAGTAATGTAAAATATATCTTAATTCTAATCATAGCCATCAATTGAGTTGTGTTAGACTATATATTTCCTAATTTATGTACCTATACAGTAGGGTCTCGTTTTGCGACGGTTCGTTTTACGACGATTCACTTTTACGACCCTTGTCGAGTCGGACCGAGCACTCCCGACGAGTGGTGCATCACTGTCGCAACTCAAGTGTCCTTTTTCTACTTAGTGTGCTTCTAGCTCTTTTTCAGTGCGCATCTGTTTCTTCCTTTTCTATTTTAGTGCAGTTCTTTTAAGTTGACTGATTTTTCCACCCATGACGTCCATCAAAAAGACAGAAAAGAAGAAAAAATCAAAAGAGTTGACGTTTCTTTCTTTCTTGGTGTCTTCTGAAGCACGGTCTGGGCCTTCTTCAACAAAATAAAAAGTGATTTGACTGATTTTTTCAGTTATCTGTGTTATTTTCTATATACCCAAATCATTAAATTAAAATTGTATGTCATAATATAAAGAAATATTGTAAATTATAAAATTATTTGACTAATTTGTTTGCCCCATGAACCTGTCTCAGTTTAAACCATTTAAATATTACTCGTTTTACAACTATACGATTCGAGAACGCAACCCCGCCGTAAAACGAGACTCCACTGTATTAATATTTATCAACACAACGGGGATGCCTCACCTGAAAATATATTTACGAACTTATTTATAGATATTAGTATCTTCTTGAATCTTATGATGGCCATTTGGCAGAAATATTAACAATTTTCACAATAGCCCGCTGCCTTAATTTTTACAATGTAGCAAGTTCTTCAGAAGCTTCAAACATTTCTGCTAGATCACACGGCGTCACATCCCAGGGGAAGTAAATTTTTGTAGCTGACGTCGTGAGACCCCAAGACCTCCCATTTTTTAAATTTAACGGCAGCATAACTTGCCTTAATCAGAGTAAAGCAGTTTGAATGACCAGTAAAGAGTGAATTGAAAAGTGCGTGGAAGATAACCATCTTGAGTATACGTGCGGAAAACCAACAAAATGAACACTTTTATTCATTAATTTATTCCAATTAAACTAACCTCTACAAGTTTCGAACAAAAAATTGTTCATCATCAGGAGATTATTTCTGTACACTCAGTATACAGTATTTTAACATGCTGAAATTATTACAACTATGCGAGTTACCTGTACAATGTATATACAATGTCCTTAAAAGTATAAGTGTCTCTTGTATCGTAATTTAGGGGTTTAAAATGTTGCATTAAATTTTTTTTAAATTAAAAGATATTACATTACAAAACCATCGTGAGGTTAGCCGAAGATAATTCACCCATCTATGAGGAATGTCTGAGGCAAATCCAGTCAGCAGAGCTGGTCTCCGAGAAAAGACATGAACCCAGGGCCCGACGAGTAACGGAGTACTGATGAGTATACTTTGGCCATGAAAGGGATTATGGGTAAACAACGTGCAACGCACAATCGCCAAATGACATCCCACGTCACTGTGCCAGCTCAAGCCACTCTATCCGTGTAATTGATTTCTGATGTCACAAGACACCCCAATTTTTCAATTCGAGGCGCGAAATACCTACATAATGGCGTGTTCAGACACACCATTTCAACCGGGGGTCTACGCCCCGAGAACTCTCATTCAGAGAGCTTTCCTTTCGACCCTATTGACACTTGTGAGAGAGATTCGAATCATGCAAACAGGGGTGTACAAACTTCGTACCACGACATGACAAGCGATTTAAAATGTGTGATTCCGATGTAATTACACTACAATTTGGATCACGTGTTAGCTCATGTCAGTATCCGTCACGGTGCTTTTTATAAACTTACTCTTCAATTTTACATTACGTGAAATGGGGTGACTAAAGATTCCGTATCACTTGACGTAAAGATATTACTCACAGCTAATTTTTGACTGGCGCCGTTTCTTACCCCAAGACAGAAGTACAACAAAATATGTGAGGCCACTATAAAACGGGGTGTTTCTTTTAATTTCTCACATTGCACGTTGCTTGTTTGCTTTCGGCGATGTGTTTGCTGAACGTTGCAAACATAATGTCCGATAGGAAGTTCAAGAAAGTAATACTTGGAATCACGAGGGAAAGGAATTGAGAGGGAAATGGAGAAAATTGTATAAGGCAGATCTCCTTGATTTTTAATCCTCAATAAATACTTTTAGGTGACAAAATGTAGATTAAGATGGGCGAAATAGGGATGTGAGAAATTGGTACAGTATTTCAGTCAGAATGGCTGTAGACTTAAGGGTAGAAGGAACAGTAAGGGGAAAACATAGGCTCAGGGTGAGGCACAGCAGGCCTAATGGACACCTTTCAACACAATGATGGATCTTCTGGTAATACTTGTTGAACAGACAAGGTACCATCAGTTTTTAAGAGTGGCTGCGTCCCAAGGAGTTTGTTACTTTCCTTTAACACTTCAAAGCCCAGTGGTAACTATATGTACCATCACGTTTAACATTCAACAAATCTACCTTCTGCCCACACAGTGTACTTATGTGTTATGTGTGGGTCAACAAACAGCGATTATGTCCCTATACAGCATTAACTGACTGGAGAGAGGAAACAGAGAGAGAGAGAGAGAGAGAGACAGTGTCACCACCCAAGAGGGGCGGGAGGACAGAAAAAGCATTAGTTAATTAGAAGGTTCCCAGGCTCTCTCGTCCCTCTCGTCCTTCTGGTAAGAGGAATATAAAAATGAAAGTGTGCGAAAAAGAAAGGTTAAAAGTTTGAAAGTGACAGCTTGAACTGAAGGCACCGGAATTTTATTTCCTCATTAATAATAAGCATACAACTTAGAAACTTATTAACTGACTAATCTTTATAACCGAGATGGAGTGTGTTTACTGCGCGGTACGGACTGACTGTTTCAATACAATTCCGTTAAATGTCCGTGGGTTAATCACAGGAACAAATACATATTACGGAACACCTTACAGTAATGAATGCGGTTTATCCTTGTCGTAACCGTTGGTTGTCAGGTAAGGAGTGCTTATATGAAGACCTCGAAAAATTTACATGGTAGTAGTTAATTTTTATTGGTGGCTATTTCACGTTTCTCAATTAATTTTCAGACAGAGTGCTTACTCTGCCAATCGGTTACCTTAAGAGTGTGACAAACCCTAAATTTTGATGCGGAGTTTACGATTCAACACAAAGCAAATATTTTCTTGTACGTCGCCATCCTGTTGGTGTTTGTAATGAAGCTGAAGTGTGTTCACTGCGATGTTCGAAATGAATTTTTATGTATACTTTTAAATGTAACATTTAAGAAGAATAATTACGTCATCCCTCAATTTAAACTAGTCATAAATAGTTACAAATTCTGTACTACCTTGATTTTACTTATAACAAATTTATCTTCACCAGACATGAAGTTTATTGGACTGTAGAATTGAAACCTGTACACAATGGACGTGGATCATGGCAATGTAGGGACATCCACTGGGACAGTGTGTCCCGCGGGACAAGAGTGTCAGTTGAAAACTGAAGTCATGCCAAGGGCGTAGCCTCTACACAGATCTTTTGTCAGGAGAGGCGTAGGAAGTCACATGGGAGTTAAGCAAGGTACCGGCTCAGACACATCGGTACTGCAGCATCACACATTCGCTTACTTAGGCCTATAGTTTTATAGACAGCGCTGTCGTGGTAGCAAGAGTAACTTATTTATCTTCTTACTTACTTACTCCATGGAGCAGAGTCCTTATTGAGAAGCTAACCGTTTGTCAGTTAGTCCAGAAATTCCCCGCATTTTATGGAACCCGAAGGTTCATTACGCATTCACAAGTGCCCGCCACCTGTCCTTATCCTGAGCCAGATAAATCCAGTCCATACTACCTCCTGAAGATCAATCTTAATACGTATTAGCCTCCCATCTAAGCCTGGGTTTCCCAAGTGGTCTGTCCCCCAGGTTTGCCCACCAAAACAACATACACGCCTCTCTTCGTCCCAATACGTGCTACATACCCCGCCCATCGCATTCTTCTCGATTTTTTTCACCCGAATCATATTTGATGAGCAGTATAGATCATTAAGCTCTTCATTATGTAGTTTTCTCCACTCCCCTGCTACCTCGTCCATCTTAGGCCCAAATATTCTCCTCAACACACTATTCTCAAACACCCTCAGCCTGCGTTCCTCCCTTAAGTTAAGGGTAAAGTAAAGGTAATTATCTGTCTGCGGCATGAAGGCATATGGGCGTTAGTAGTACAGCTCCACTTATACTTAACCTCTGCACTAATTGCAGGTGAGTTGTAAACTTCATGGTTCAGTCGCCTTATCCCTTAAAAGAAGCTCGGTACCCGTTGGAGGCTGGGTGGGCCCCATAGTTGGTCTGGACGTTTTGGAGAAGAGGAGACACTTTGCATCTACTGGGATTCGGAGCCCGGACACCCCAGCCCGCAGCGCAGTCCCTATACGAACTACGCCACTCCGCGAAGTAATGCTGTATGGATGCGGCCCGACTTGGTGGTTTGAATGTCCGACTCTTGCTGGTAATTTAGCGATTCCAAGATACTTTCTGTCCTGAGGACTGGAGGATTTAAGCCTTTTGGCACGTGGCACTGTGTCCTTGAAACATGAACCTTGTGGACAAGACCAAGAGTTTTTGAGTGTCACAGTTGGCGGTACGCATAGTTACCGCTGTTACTGAAGGAACAAATTCTTATCGACAATTAAATTAATGTAGCGAAGTCTGGAGGAAAGAAACGCAAAACTTTCTCTCAGCTCGCCACCCTTCGAGATTCGAACTACGTACTGCCCAACGGCTCACATTCTGTGCTAGCCTGCTCATGTTAGGAACAAGCCCCATTCATTCCCTGTTACACTGTATCTCCATTAGCTCCTTCCTTTTGGGTTTTCTATTCTGAATTTTTAATTCAAATTTCTGCATGTCTCAGAACTGCCCGGGAGTAAGTAGCGCAGCCCTTTGCTGTCTAGGGAAAAGCGACCGTGAGCTGACGAACACTTTGTGTACTTACAGTCGTAGTAACTTGTCTGAGGTCAACACTTTAATTCCCAGTGGTCATTATATGTACCACCATGTTTAACATTCAACAATTCCACGCTCTGCCCACGCAGTGCATTTATGTGCTTTGTGTGGATCTGAGAGCAAACAGCGATTATTTCCCTACACAGCATTGACTGACTGGTTTTTATAACCCAGACGGAGAGTGTTTACATGTATATTAATCATTCAAAGCCCAGTGGTCACTAAATGTACCACCAGTTTAACATTCTACAATCCCACACAGTGTATTCATGTGTTTTGTGCGGACTTCAGAACAAACAGCTATTATTTCCCTATACGGCATCAAGTGGTTGATTGTAATGGCGTCACATGAATGACATAATTTTCATTTAAAAAGTTCCGTCGTCACCTCACATAAAAGGTAAAGACCACCCTCGAAGAGGCCATGAAAGCCTTGAGGGGAAGTAGTGGTATAGCTGTACTCTTTCTTTGACCTCGGTGCTATATGGGGGTGGGTGATCAACGCAAGTGATGTCATGCATTAACTGATTGGTTTTTACATCCTAGAGGGTAAGTGTTAACCGTGCAGTACGAACTGAATCTTTATGTACAATTCAGTCTGATATTAATGTTTAATGGGCTAAAGTAATTTTGTATCGGGAAAGCCCCGTCAACGGCGAAGCCCCAGTACTAGCAAGACAATGCTTGTCCACAAACTTAAATGCCAGGGTGTCCATCGGATATGTTCGCACGTCAGGACGGAGGCAGCGCCCGACTCCGACAGGCAGTTCTGTGATTACAGTTTAGAAGATGGGCGAAGTCAAAAATGAAGTCCGGTTTTGAAAACGGAAACTGCACAACGGTGAAAATTTGTGGCTCGAACTAAGAATCGAAGCGTTTACTTTCGTTTGGCTAAGTATTAAAAAAACTATTCCCTAGACTTTAACAAAAGCGTATTACTTTTGATGCCATGGGAACTTGAAACTTGGGGAATCATTTCAGCGTTTAATACAGATAGAAGCACAGAGAAGCTGTGCTGAGATAACAGATCGCAGGGCCTACTGCCACCTGCAATATTTCTATCCATTTCATTCTGCATCATCTAAAGTTAAAGATACGGGTAAATTTCACCATAGAACGGGCCACGAAGGGCCAAAAGGGGAGTAGAGGTATAGCATTACTCTTTCTTTAATCTCGGCCCTAGGTGGAGGTTGGTTGTCAACGCCACGCTCCGGCCGATTTACCCCCGGGAAAGACCCGGTACCAATTTTATAGGAGGCTGTGTGGGCCCCAGGGTCGTTCTGGACAGGTACGGAATATCTTGCTTTCAACGGGATTCGATCCCCAGATCGTCTAGCCCGTAGCGAGTCGCTACACCGACTGAGATATTCCAGCCCCTTTCTGCATCATATACAAAGATTTATCCCGTAACTCACGGAAAACGCGGTCCGTATCTAATAAGAGACCAGCTTGTCGATGTATACGAAAATAATCGGTATTTACTGCGAGAATTACGCGAAATAAACAAATATGTTGTGAGGGTAAAATGAAGCGCATTAATGTCACAACAGATGGCACCTTGTTCTTACAGTAGGCTTAGAAATGTGGCAGAATCTTTTGAAACTTATAACAAAAAAAAAAATTATTTCAAACAATTTCCGTATTTAGTCCCTTTTACCACAAAACATTTGTCAGAACGTGTGTGTGCCTTCATGTATGGAGTCTACTGATTTCATTCTGCTTTAAACAGAAACGGAAGGCATCAACAAAGTTTAGTAAAACTCTCCAATTCCATAAAACTCCGTGCCGTGTGCCTCCCAGTTGCTGCATGTGAAACAAAGCACTGTTGCTATCACAGTCACCATGACAACCATAGCGCTGTATCTACACGGCTGGGCGAAATGAGGTGTGGCAAAGGCATATATAATGCAGGAGCCTATGTCATTGAAGGCACGGTCGATAACGTTGCTTGCTTTCATAGGATAAAAAAATTAGGTTGCCAGTTAGTTTATAATTCAGACATGGTCGAATATTTGCACTATTGAATGGGAATACGTGTTTATAACGCGTTAAATACATGCAAAACAAAACAAAACAAAAGGGCTTATTAGAGGCTAAAATACATAAGTACATAATTCCAGACACTAGATACACGACCATACCTTGCGTGAGGTTTTCAGTCTCTCTAGAATAATTATTCTGGGTACGATCCTGATATTGAATATTATAAAGTATCTTCCGGTCGAGTAGATCAGACCAGTTACAAATAAGTTAGTTTTAAAACTGCTACGTGCGTATAGGGGGGAGGGGGGAGTGGAAGTATGGCTCCATTCATTTTTAACTACGGCACTAGATGAGGTAAGCGATCTGCTTCATTGTCCCAGACCCTCTAATATAAAAGACAAATCCCTAGTTACGTAATGAATAGGAGGCTTTGTGGGCTCCAGAGACGGTCTGGCTGCTTAGGAAAGGAGAAACATTTCTTATTTTGGACAGGAAATCGATACATGATCCCTAGGGACGTGCATTTGGTAGACAGTCTCTGTACCGACTGAGCTATGCGGACTCCCGTGCTATGATCTATTTATAAGCCGAAAGAAAACCAAACAAACAAGTCGTCATGCGTTTATTAACCCGTAATGCAGACTTGAAGCCTTCTGTATGTCGTTACAAATATTGACAGAACTCTGGGTGAGTGTCCGAAGTAGCACGAAAGTTAGTAACTGGAAAGGTTTATAAAGCGTCTATCGATCCCAGTACAGCCACATTCTCTGAAAACAAACATTTAAGGGGGATAACGAATGGAATTTCGAGTGATGCAAGGGATGATCAAATTAGGGCACATATGTCATGTTATTTCCCATTTTACACACACTGCACACAGATCATATTTCTATTTTATGCCACGCTAAAGCAAGTTGATCCCTTGCAAAGATAGTTACACGTTTTGCAAATGTAATGTAAGACAGAAATCCCAACATTGTGGTCAAACGTGTTCCTGCATGTGATTCGACAGATATCAAATTACGTTCGTAATATTATAAGAAGTCGATAACCCTAATATTCAACACCGGACCTCAGACCGTAATTTAATAATTGATAACTTTGTTTCCGGCGCAAAAGCCTCCAGCGGGCCATGGCCTCCTCATTCACGAGGTTTCTAGATCACACTCATCTACGCATCATAGTCGGTAGGGCTCCTCTAGACGAGTGATCAGCCCCTCGCAGAAACTTCTACCTGACAATACACAACACTCACAACAGACAGACATCCACGCCCCTGGTGGGATTCGAACCCACAATCTCAGCAGGGAACGGCGCGGATCCACGCCCTAGACCGCGCGGCCATTGGGACTGGCAGTTGATAACTTACGCCAATTAATTAATTAATTTCGACTGGAATAACTCAGTCGGGGTAGCGTATCGCTACCAGCTGGAGGGTCTGGGGCTCAAATCCCGGTAAGACAGAATTTTTCGCACACTTTCAGACCGGTCCTATGTACCACACAGCCTCCCGTACAGTGGGTAATGTGTCATTCCGCAGGGGCAAGGAGGCTGGGCCGTGTAGTTGACCAATCACCCCCCCCCCCCCAAACTAATGCCGCCGTTAAAAAAAAAAGAAGACCAACCCGTTGGGACAAAATCCCCTCCTTGCTTTCAGGGAGTATTTCC
>Ga0123355_10022506_pt1 | contig 10104 bp, 3 predicted proteins | sample TergutEmb28metaG_3_FD_89872 | JGI IMG/M metagenome (GOLD analysis project Ga0123355, IMG submission 89872) | Embiratermes neotenicus P1 segment gut microbial communities from Petit-Saut dam, French Guiana - Emb289 P1 | ecosystem: Host-associated > Arthropoda: Insects > Digestive system > Gut ...
ATTTTTGTTAAAAAAAAAAATTTTTTAAACAAAAAGAGAAAAGAAAAAAAAAAAACAATTTTTTATTAAAAAAAATTCCCCCCCCCCCCCCTTCTTCTTCTTCTTCTTCTGGAATCGCACTGTGTATGGGATCATGTGGAAGAATACTACAGAGCCGTGCAGACCACAATGACAATATGGCCCATGCGGATTGCAGATTGCATACCTACGGCTGCAATTCACACTCAGAATATGTAATACTTATTGTTTTCCACAGCAACAGTGGATGCAAGAACGCGCCTCAATGTTACGTTACACGTGCATTATCTGTCTTGTTAAATCTAACAGACAGTCGTTCCCATCGGGTACGCGCGTTTAGATAATTTTAGGGACTAGATCAACAGATTCCGGAGTACCAGTAAATTCTACGAAACAGTTCTAAAACAAAGTAAAAACAAAGGATATGAAATGTCTTGTTTCAGATAGCTGTGAAATTGTACTGAACTGTACCGAATTACGGACGCTCCAACAGTGACCAACATTGTTTGCAAAACCGTTCACAGTTTCCCGCCGAATGTCGGTTGAACATACAAGGCTGCCGATCGGCAGTCAATCGGCAAAGCCGAACCTAGTGGAACCATAGTTTTCGCGTAATAAATATGAACTACGTAGAAGTCGGCTAACGCCATCAGCAGTTCCCTACACTTCACAAACCTGCGCCACAGTTGTTCAGAATCGCACATCTACGGATATGTTATCGAGTTCGTGTTTATCTGTGAAACAATGGAAACCAGAACTGCCACACATGGCCAAGATACGAGAGTATTTTCTTCGCTAAAGCCGCCTACACAAGACACAACTACCCTCAAAGATGTAAAGTCTACCAGCTCACACGCAGTATGGCTCCATTTATTCCTTTCCGTTTTGCAAGCCTCTTTACGCCACGGACGATTTGATGGATTTTGTTCCAATTCGGAATTTACCATAGCTAACGGCTCTCGGGTGGTGTGGGCTACGGTGTTTGATATTTATTTGTACGTCCCACTCACGAGGCCAACACGTGCCAAATGACGTAAACAGACCAGTGAACGACGTAAACACCATGTCAGCATCTCAACGCTCCTGCGGTCGATACCGAAACCAATGGCTTTCCTTATGTTACTTCCTTACACGACACACCGTGTATTTCATTTGCGTTACCTGTGTCACATGACAAAACTGTCAAAGTTCTTTGATTCACATAAATACAGGGAAGATACATTTTCGGTTTCGGGCTATGTGCAGCTAGGAGGGCCATTTACACGAACTTTCGTTGCAGGCGTCCAACACAAACGACTTAACCGACTATTAAAAGCGTGGCATGCCTGATCACGTTCTTCTGGAATTTGGAAGACGGCAAGAGGTTCCTCCTATCTTGTCACCGGTAATTCAAGCAGCACACGTTATCAAGGAAATAAGCCACAGTGTAAAAGGCCATCAAAAAGGCACAACTAGACCTACAACTCGTTTGGCCATGTCTGTTTGAAATTCTGCCTCCGATTAGCTCGTCCTGTGTACTTACAGGACTGAGATCCCATGGTGTTCATATGACAAGCGCCTTGTGCGCATGAACACTTGTACTGGAAGTAGCCAATTAATGAACTTTCATTTATCACCCACCTGCAAATTTATTTCAAGTGAAGCCAAAGAGAACTGATAGCAGAAAGATGAAGGGCGCACGAAGCATTCAAATTCGTGGCCTTGGAACTTGAGTTTTTAATGCCATAATTATCGAGCTGCATTTTAAATTCTCTAAACGTACACCCCAAGTTCCTACAGCCAATGAACAAAGGAGCATTTCGAGTGACACAATATAAAATTCACTGGATTACATGAAGCCAGAAGTTTTTAATTCAGAAATTCACAGAGTAATTCCGCAGAACAGTCTCGCCTCTCAGTTTTCTGCTCTTGTGCACAACCCGTCTTTGGAACCACGACATCCTTTTCACAAAAGAAACGCTGCATCCTGATACGCCCGGGGGGGGGGGGCAGTCGGCAGAGTGACTACGGATTGCACGACCGAGGAATCATGGTTCGGTTCCGGGCAGATACAATGTTTTTCTCTTCTCCAGAACACCCAGACTGGCTCTCAGGCCCACCCAGCCTAGTATTCAGTCGGTACCCGAGATTTCACCCTAGGTAAAGCGGCCTGGGCGTGAAGCTGCCAATCATCAATATCAGGCACCGAGGTTAACAATGAGTGCAGCTGTACCTCCATTACCACATACGTTCATGACGCTGAGAGACCTCACCTTACACAGTACCCTGTTATTCTTGATACTGAAAAGCAACGTGAAGTGCAGTGGTAGTTGAGTTGACCTCAAACATGCGAACTATATTCGGGTCCACAACGGTTACTCAAAACATTCAAAAAGGACAGAAGTGTCTAGGCCATTACCCCTTCAAAATAATCACCGGTACCAAAGCCATTTGGCGGCGGGTGGCTAAGTGAGAATGCCCCCAAAGCACGCATGCACCACCTGTGTGCAACAGCATGCGCACTGAACACACGGGTTTGTGTGCACCGCACACTGCTACGTAACTACTCCAGTACGTTAGTTATCGGGGCAGCATAAGGCCGAGTCCAATTCAAGACAGGTTTGCTTAAGCGATACTGCGACAGTCAGAAGCACTTGAAAGCTGCAGCTACTCTCCGCCGTTTTGCTAAATTGTACACGACCAGGAACTATTAATTATTAACAATTAATCCTATCAAACAATTACTGGTAGTTTTCGCCCTCCACGCAAGGAAGGTATGTAGGAGGGGCAGATGTAAAACTTCCGGTTAGTCTCTACCTCGGCACTAGATAGAGGTGAGTGGTCATCTTCACGTACCTGCCAATTTACCCCCGAGGAACCTCCCGGTGCCCACCGAGTAGCAGGCTCCGTGCTCTTGTTACAAGAGTGCTAGGGGGTGCCTTCTTAACGCTGGCTTCAAAGAAGATTACGTGAGCAAGTGCTGTTGCGAAAATGCTAACACTGATAAAGAACACATTACAGTCTTCTACAGCTAATCCTGACGAGCAGGCAGTTGGCACGGCAGTTTCTAGGAACTGCTGCCAACTCATCTTCGCAATCTACTAACCTTTACTCTACGCACAAAAATGTCCTACCTGTCAACTCCAAGTACGAAATATGGAGAAATGTTCTTCGAGTTACCCTTTCCCTACCGATAATACAGGGCCCTTGTTTCATCTGAGAACTATCCCGGCCATTTACAGCCTCTACGCGTGAGTGCGGTTGAGTAGGTTAGTACGGTAATCGAGCTGACAGGAAGTTGCAGTCGGTAGTTGTCCGATTAAATGACGATTCCACACAACCTCTCCACCAATCCCTGTACATAACGCAAAACCTTTCTTCGTGCAGTGGCTTCGGTGATTCTCAATTTGGACAAGATACGAACCTGAGCGAGTAAACAAGAAAGTTTTCTATCGACAAATGCACCCGCGAGTTGTAATGTCTGTGAAAATGGGTGTATGGGTGTAGTAAACCAGTAAAGGAAAATGCACTACGACAAATACAAGCCTTTGACCTTACTCACAGGTCGCGTTCAGAGAAGTCATCGACATTCCGGGCCATTATGACTAAGTTTACATGTGATCGTTTCGAGCCGGCCGTAATTTAAATGTTCATTGCTGTTTATTTGTACCCATAACAAGCGTCGAGTATCTGTTCATCGCCCGATATACTGTTACTTTCACTGCCAAATCATAATGCAGTACGAGACAGGATCTTAGGAAATAAATTATGGCTTACAAAACCATAATGGGAATAAGGATTCCGATCAGCGGCTATAGCTGCCGTAAACACTGGCAAGATCACGGAGTAAATGGCATACCACTGCACGTTCGGATGTTTTGATTTGGATTAGGGCAACAAACAGAACAAGCAGAAGTTTGTTTGTTTTTGGCGCGACAGCCCCCAGTGGGCCAGGGCCTTCCTCATTCACGAGGTTTCTAGATTACACACAATGACGCAACACAGTTGGTAGGACTCCTTTGGACGAGTAAGCAGCTCGTCGCAGAGACCTCTACCTGACAACACACAACACTCACAACAAACTTCCATGCCCCTGGTGAGATTCGAACCCACAATCTCAGGTGGCGAGCGGCCGCAGACCTACGGCTTAGACCGCGCGGCCACTGGGACCGGCAAACGAGCAGCAGCAGTATAGAAATTTAATCGCTGTGTGTATTAAATGGCTGTGCGATGTGGAAAATCATCACATAATGACTGTAATCCTTCACTGTATTGAGTTGTTAAAATTAAGAACTTTAACGCCGACTACCCAAACATTCACAACGTATTTTTAAAATATGATACACATGGTTTTGTAAATTGTGATACACGACGGTGGGACTCACACTTGCCTAGAATCTATTACGGCTACAGTTCACTACGTTCAACCACAGGAACGGTTTTAGGCGCCTTAGTAAAACTGCGAAAAGCTACTTGTGCTTCGTCATGTCTGAATCTGTCCGTCCGCATGGAACAACTCGGCTCCCACTGGATGGATATTCTTAAATTTTGATATCTGAATAGTTTTCAAACATCTGTAGAGAAAATTCAAGTTCATTACATCCTGACAAGAATAAAAGGTATGTTACATGAAAATTTGTGTACACTTACGACTTATCTCGCTGAATACTTGTTAGAATGAGAAACGTTTCAGATAAAAGTTGTAGAGAAAATCAAAGCATAAATTTTATGTTCCATAACGTTCTTCCGAAAATCGTGTCGTTTTTTTTAAATAATGTAGCACAGCATGACAGGCAACAGGTGCCAAAACGGCGCAGGCATTTTGCATGCTGGCTAAGGCCGCAGACACACACTCAGAATAAGTAATATTTATTGCTCTTCCACTGGAACAATGGTTAAGCGAACGGGGCTCACTGTGTCGTTATACGTACACTGTCTGTCTTGTTAGATCACTTAGGTTTTCGCACCGCGGCACGGTTTCATAAACCAAATGGCCCATTAAACCCAAAACCTGGGGCAACAAAAGACAAGAATACGTGCATCAACGTACGTGCGAATATTCAGTAACATGTAATAATAATTAAAATTAAATCCACTATTATTCAAGTGCTGGCATAACAGTCCTAAAGCCAATCACAAGACAGCACAACAATGTAAGAGAAAATACAACCCACAAACTAGAACACACACAAAAGAGAAAATAATAACAAAATACGTCAAATTTGGCAGCATGCATAATATTAAAACCGTTAAATTAAAAGATGACATAATTTCTTCCTGCAAACATCGACAGTTAATTACATTCTATTTACTAACGCCCAGAATACGCGGCGCAAGGCCAATTAAAATAACAGGCACGAATAGATGAATACACAAATACAGCACAACTGCACAACACAATGAAAGAAACAACAACGGTGAGATGTTACTGTTGACTCAGCACCATAACAATTACAATTTAACGTCAGAGAAAAAAAGCGCAATAATAATAATAATAATAATAAAATAAGTGTAATAAAATTCTTTGGTTGACGTTCATAGGGCCGTGCATCGTAATATATTCCTAAGTAAAACCAACCAGATGCATCACTGTCTCAAATTTATTTTATTGGAGTAACACTCGACATGTTTCGGGCGGTCTTTTCGTCCATCATCAGGAGTTAAAGATTGTACATATGCCTGTTGCGGTATGTACGTACAATCTTTTAACTCCTGACGATGGACGAAAAAACCGCCCGAAACATGTCGAGTGTTACTCCAATAGAATACATTTGAGACAATAATGCATTTGGTTGGTTTTACTATAAAAATAAAATCCTTTGTGTAAATTATAATTAGCATAATAAATCATTACGCATACCTGGTTTTTCCCCGTGTGTACCAACCTCTACAGATGGCATTCGCAACAGATGCACAAAATAAATATAAGTATAAAAACGTTAAGTCTGGCGAAAATGCCTTTCCATTGTCTGGCACATTCCTAAATCCACGTTCCGTTCCACATTAAAATTACAACTACTAGTAAAAATAAGTAACCTGTAATGTTTTAAAGACATACGTGTAATGTCTTGTGGTACGGGTAAACAAGGTCTCATAACCCTCTCATGCAGTCGCAGTGGCTCTACACACAAAAATGCAGCCAAAACATAATTCTGTTGGAAACAAGACGGTGTGGAATGAACACGGCTCGAAGACTCTGCAGTGAAAAATACGCCACAGTTTTCACCTACCAAAATGACACCCTCTTACTTTCCTTTATGCACGGTACATTCGCACTACGTATTTCGTCAGCCCATGCAGTGGTTAACAATTCGTTCGAACGGTATCACTCTATACACAGCACACACATGCCTGGCCCTAAACACGATCCGAGGTCTTAAAATTAAACATATATTTGACACAAACATACCAACACCACCACATTTCACAGACACTAGCAATGTTCAGTAATTCCCGCGGCGGGAGCATTAACCACGCAACCGATACAAGCCATGTGGGGAAAGATAATGTCATCTCTCTTGCGATCTAAATGTACTGAGTCAGCCAATATCTGTGCAGCCCCACCAACCGCACAAACAGCGAACACGTCATTGACTGACGAAGCAAAAGTCCACCTACCCGTAAGCCAACAACGCCACCGCTGCCAACCCACAGAAATAAAAACTCACAAGACCTCACTAACAATACTACGTCATAACTGTAGATTATTCACACGTGTGGTCCAATGCCTTTGCCCCCCCACCCAACCCCCTACACACAAACACACACACATACAAACATATCCGACGCTCCGTTGTAGTACTTAGAGAATATATGACCGGGGAAAGTGTCTACGCGCAGGACGCGCGACCGAGGTCGATTTCCGGTTAAGATGGGGATTTCTGTCTTCGCTACCATGGTCCACCAAGCCTGCCAGTGGGCACTGGTGGGGTAAAGCTTGCGAACGTGAAGCTGCCCGCCCACTCGTACACACACTCCGTCGACTGGATTCATGGTATGCTATACATACAAGGAAGTTAACAATATCTTGTGAGTTTTTGTACAGTCAAAAGGCGTTGCGCATTAGCACTAGCGCACACTTCATGGGCATTCCGGCAATACGTTCCAAACTGGAGAACAAAAACTCTGTGGGATATGAAAACTGATACCGTAATAACCGGGCGAAGTTCAATGTATCAGTCGGATTGCGACTGCGTTATGTTTATCCACATTCAGGAACATTATTATATCTAGCAACTGACATCACTCTTCACTCAAATTCGCGTGGCAGCAGGCAGTGGCAGTGGTCGCTGATATACCAATTTGCGGGTCCTGGCGCTTTAGTTCAATGCGCTGCAGTTAATACACTGTACATGCTCATCATATTTAAAGGTGCTGGAAACGGTTTCCTTCGGCTTGCAAGCAGGCGTCACGTGTAGCTTACACGCTGTTCAATGAAAGTCCAGATTCTAAGCGAGCTCCCGGGAAGTGACTAGCAACAGCCGTCAGATAAAATCTGTCCCTACATTTGAAACTGCCGTAATTTAAACGTGCTACGTAATATATATATATATATATAATTTTCATGTTCAGTACGATCGAGCTGAAAGGGGCCAGAACCCGGCAAACAGCCACGAGTGCAGGAGCACCATGCGCTGCAATTTTAACTGCAAAAAAAATACGTGGGATTTGAGTGGACGTACTTCATATACAGAAACCCGCAGGCCGAACAAAGAACAAACTTGGATGAAGTGAACTGTCTCCATGGTGGACTACACAGACCTGTCGAATACAACAGTAGGATGCCTCCAGCTTTCCTTCCCCCCCCCCCCCCCCCCACACACACACACACACACGATAACTTAACGTATTCGACAAGAGCTGTACAACAGATAACTGCATCATAAACACGCGAAAATGTGCCGTCCAATACAACACTTTAATATCATATCACACAATGCTACATATTTCGGTTCGCACGAACCATCATCAGGCACTTCTTGTTACATCAATTTAAAAAACACAGGTACACCTGAGCATGCAATTATCCTGTTAATAAGGCAACTGTCGAACGAACAGCACCACGGCACCACACGTACACAGCAGGGATGTCATCGGCAGTCTGGTTTTCGAGCATACAAGGACACAATGAACTATACATAACAGAAAGTAAAAAAGCATAAATTGATTTCCAGAAACTACATGCTTCAGTATAAAAACTGCCCCTAAAAGAAGTATATTTTATAATTTATGTCAAAAAGCACTAACATGATCTGGTAAACAGCACAAAAAACAAGACAGAACGGGGAGGAATGACACCTAAACCAGAGTAACCGTTAAGACCGTGGAGATAATGAAACGTTTTTGTCTCTTTTATTTTTATTTGCATCCTAATCTGGATATTTTAGCCTATAAATATGACGCACATTTATTACTTTAATAAACAGCCAAATTTAGTGAGATCTCACTCACACGGTAATTGCATTATCAAATGTGCCATGTTTTTTTATTTTTTTTTTATTTTACAAAGAAGTGCCTGATGATGGTTCTTGCGAACCGTAAGATGTAGCACTGTGAGCTACGATATTAAAATGTTGTGTTGGACGGTGTATTTTCGTTCATGACACGGGAAAACACAACGAGATGCATCAGAATAAAATTACAGGCAACTGAAGTTGAAGCACACAGTTGCGACAGACCAGCACAACACCACGGTTACAAACAACGTGAAAATTCCTTATGTACGAGTCTATAAACCTATCCAACAAACTATACTACAGCTCGCATATGCGAATGGGTACGGTACAGTGTTCACAGTGTTTAGTCAAGACATGATGTGGACGACCTACATATTAATCCGTGCCATTCTTAGGTCGTCAGACGTCACGTAAACAATGAGCACGCCGATACCATCAAATGTCTTAAAAAACGTCAATCAGAACACCGAATATCAAATATACAAAGCACATAACAGCGGAAAAAAGGACCTACTAATGAGCATCAGATAAGGGGCATGAGACAATGCGATCAAGGCACACGTCCGTGTTACAAAGTCCCCTACATTCGGCGTCATATATCAAAACCGTCCGATCAACACAGACTACGCAGCTGTCGTCCATTACTAATTTCTTCATATAAACGATCACAACAACTTTAAAACACTGGTATTCAATAATAATTATTCAGAAAATTTTACCCGTCATCTTTAAGAAATTTAAAGCTAATACATGCATCTGGCCAAAAATTGCGGAAACTGTAACTTTCAATCAGGCACCGAGGGACCAACAAAAAAATTGACAATTTGTTTCACTGTAGTCATTTTAAACTCGGGAACTGCGCTCTGGGTTATTACGCAGCAAGTAGTGGTAATTTCTTACCGACGTTTCGGGAAAACCTATCGGTCCCATCCACAGGGTTCAAGAATCTACAAGATCAGTAAGAAATTACCACTACTCGCTGCGTAATAACTCTGAAGAGCGCAGTTGTCAGCTACTTCGCGGCGGAAGCCTGAAATTACGCATTTCTGAACTTGTTGGATCCCCCACAGTAAAATCAGAACGATTAATTTTTATATATTACATTTTACATTCTTTTAAATGCAGCGTTGTATGACAGCCTGATGATGGTCAATTGTGTCCGAAACATGCAGCTATTCTTCTGAATAAAACACATTTGTGTTGGGCTATTTAAAGATACGTTATCGTACTATTTCGGTTGCGCGTGGAAGCTGCATACTTAAAAAAACAGTGAAACATTTTCACTTAAAACTGAGGAATATGTTGCCTTCTGATGCAGCGATGCATTACTTCGGGAAGAAATGGAGACCTGTGTGTTTACACCGGAATGACATGAAAGCTAAAATTTTTCTGTTCCTGGTAGGTTTCTGTTTGAAGACCTCAGTGAACACCGCCAATATTTATGGTATAATCACAGAAGTTTACGTACATACGTAATGCAGGATTATGTACACTGCACTGTTACTCAGCACTAAAGGCTTCTACCCCGCTTTGGGGGGGGGGGGGGGAGGCAAAAAAGTTTAGGGACGGAGTTGTAAAGCCACAAAAAACAATACGATTTGGTAATAGAGAACAGACACAAAGAATCCCCACAAAAAATCCGTGCTTTCAC
>Ga0123355_10022507_pt1 | contig 10104 bp, 7 predicted proteins | sample TergutEmb28metaG_3_FD_89872 | JGI IMG/M metagenome (GOLD analysis project Ga0123355, IMG submission 89872) | Embiratermes neotenicus P1 segment gut microbial communities from Petit-Saut dam, French Guiana - Emb289 P1 | ecosystem: Host-associated > Arthropoda: Insects > Digestive system > Gut ...
ATGGTCGTATTAACGGCCGAAACATGTTGAGCATTGAATGAGCATTGAATAAAATAATAAAATAAGTGGCATCAAGTTGGTTTTCTCTTTACTCAACTATCAAGATAATGCACGGTCCCATAAGCATAAGATAGTTACCTTCTGTTCGTTCATCACTCTAGCAACTCCCAGACAAGACTGAACAGGTTCTAACCCGAGCAGGAGGGAGGGTGGAGGTTGTGGCTTCACTCTCTCAAGGTCGCACAGCTGTTGCGCAGTGCGGCTTGTTTACACACAAATCAGTCCCTGTCATATTTGAACCACCTTTTATATGACACATGGGCAGCAGATGGTATACAACAGACCTTGTCTTACTCGAGAATGACGCTTAAGCATTTGTCGTTCTGTAACACCAAGTTTTGTATCCCGGCCTGCAAGAAATCTGTGTCAAAAGTCTGTGACCAGGAGGTGACAGCTAGTTTTACGTCGGCGCGAGGTGTAAACCGCTTGCCATCCATGTACTTCGTAAGGTATATAAAGAGCTGGAAAGCACCGGGCCCGTTACTGTCATCGGGACTGTTTCCGGCGCTCTGGTTAGGAGGTTAGGGACCATTCTGCCTACAGTGCCAATCTTGTGGTCAGTGATTTCCATCTCTTTGGATCCCTTACGAATTACCTGGCTGAGAAGCGATTTACAGCAGACGCCGACGTGCAGAAATCCGTCATTTCCTGATTTCAGACTCTTGACACTTTTTTCTTCCACTCCGTATGTAATCTTCGGTGACAAGAGACAGGCGCTAAGATGTCGATGATTACTACGCTGAGGTCTGATTTTTAACATGTTACCCACGTGCCATATACACATAGAAGTCAGAATGAATCCCTTGGCATCAGATAGTTTGTTACATTATTGTTAATTCCTTATGACTTGTCACTACGGTTGTAAATTAATAAACTTGAACAGCATTTAACAGCTTCTGGTATCAGAGCGACTCTTCCCATTGCCATTTCCACTGGCACCATAATGTTTATCTCATAATACACAGAAGCGTTGTTATTTTAAACAAAGAGTGTGTGTATTGGGTATATAAAAAAGTGCACGGAGGGGAGACTTGGCAATTTTTAGTCTCTTTCAATCTGTGTTTAAAGATGTGTAAAGTATATCTGACGTATATCTTATGAGGCTTCACGTACTGGGTGGGGATATGCGTGTCTCCTGTTTAGAATCACTAAACTAGATGACTGTTGTGATGTTCACTGTTTGCAAATGCTTTAGGTCGCGCGTGCAGTTGGAGAACAGGGAATAATTTTGAGGTGTAATTCAAAAGAAATTTGGCAGATTCGTTATTCTGAAAAGGATGTATCTTATGCGGTAAACACACAAGTAGGCACAATAATAGAATAATCATATCTGTCTCTAGATATTAGTTGTGGTTCTTTGATCTGATTTTTTCGGATGCGAAAGTAGTTTATAAATTTGTTACTAATAACACGGAAGGTTTCCTTGGGTAAAGAATACCTATTTCGGAGCTGGATTTCTCTACAGATAAATGAAATTAATACAAATTCTATGAAGAGGTGGACAGGAAGATACAAAAGCAACGCCCTGGATCTAAGGACATGGATAATGACAAATGACTATAATTATTAACACAAATGTAGTTACAAAAACAGCGTGCTCTTGTACATAGTAATGGATGTATGGAGTATAGTGTTTTCATGAATGAATTGACAATTTGGTGTAAATTATTGAATGTATTAATGTTTGAAATTGATCCATAAACACTGAAAATGTAGTCGATCCCATTTTTATGCCCGAAGATCGTAGTGTGACATTACACATTTTCTCCACATTTGCCTAAATTTATTCCACTCCTTTCCAAAATATCTTACAATTTTTACTTGCCGGTTCGTACCTGTATTGTTCAAGTGATGACTTACACTGTATATTTCTCTGCTTAATCCGGAGTCAGTTTTTTTTTTAAACTTTCTGTAACGATCTTACATCAGAAGACACCTAGCTCTTATGACTTCAAGATGTTCTTGCCCCCACGTTCTCCGCAGCTCAATTATTACGGTATTCATTTCGTATGAATAACGGTCCATTGATTATTATTATGAATAATCCTGTGGGGTTTATGAAGTTTTATTACTTTACCATAAAGTGTGAGTCTGGTATGTAGTAACTGTGCCTAAATCACGGAGTTAATATAACTTGTAGATGCCAATTCCGACAGTACACTTCAAGCAATTAACAGCAGAAAAGAAAACGCAAAACTGCAAAACTTTCTTGCAAAAATTGAAAGGCAAGTGCTTTATCGTGTATAGACAAATATTTTCAGAAATTGCGAGGCCTGATTAGAATCTGCAGGACGGCACGTGGAGAATGTTACATGAAGTACCGTGGGTTCAGCTGCAGGGGAAAACCTGACTATACAAATTCCCAGCGGAAGGAGGCTTTCTCTGTCTTATTGCTTGTGTGACAGCTGCCGTGCTCACGGCTGCAATATCAGAGTCTCCCCGCAACAAAATTCTTAATATAAGGTAGTGGAATTTAATTATGTGCAAACGAGGCATGTAGGGTCTGGTATTTTCAAAAAGGGTTAATGCGGTAATATTTATCGGCGTGAGATAAGCGCGTCGTACAGAGTAGATATCGGAGTGATCATTGTTTTTAATATTGTAAACATTCTGTAACAAAGCGAAAGGCGGTTGCTCTGTATTTGTCGACATAAGTTCAGTTATTATGTTTTATTTTCTAATTGTTTAAACCTACAGGCATAGACAGACTTTGCAACTTAGGCCAGTTCCATTGATAGTTACACAAAGATTTCAAACTTGATGCTCTTGAAAACCCGTGTATTCTGGTCGATCTCTAATCATGTAGATGTCCTGCTAGAGGTACCGATGTACGAGAAGCAATTTGCATGCGGGAGCGCAGTAGCATCAGTAACCTGCAGAATATTAAAATTCGAAGGAAATTTTTGGAATCTACAGAAAAGTGGACGACATTTTTATAGACGGAGCAACTTGGTAAAGTGTGGGAAATATAAGTATTGGTGGGGTAAATAATAATGCTGAGATTAAACTATCATTTTCGTGGAAACTCTTACTGGCCGATGTAGTCAAAGATATTTTTAGCATTCGGTTTTGTGTATATATCAATTAAAAATTCAACCAAGTTTAATTTGTACAGCAAACATGCACAAAGTCACGTAATGATATAGTATTTCTGTAAGGGATTTAGAATTTGTAAATTAGCAGAGAAGTTGTTGAAGAATGAATTGGATATGACTCTACAAACAATGCAGCAAACTGTGTTGCCAGTACCTGGGCATGGAAATTGCTTTCTGCAGGGTGAACATTTTCTAGTATGGAGTGACATTAATTCACTTCCTGCTGATGAGTTCGCTATCACAGAGCACATTGTAAACCTGTCCACTTTGCTGAATACTTCGGGATTAATTTGGCGGATGCATTAACACAAAAAACTGAAGAAGGTTTGGCTGTGATCGTCTTTCGTGACTTATTGGTGTGCATTCCAGCTAAGTTCAGCGAAAATGTATTTTACGTGCTACACTGACACTTTTTGAAATTTGTTATTTTGTATGAAGTTCCGCTTACGTGTGAACTTATCTGTATCAGCAGCATATGCTACTTCCGGTTTAGTTGCGTGCTGTGTTTCTAAAATCATGAAAGTATTTGGCTATAGTCAATTACAGTTCCATATGACACACTCATTGTGTGAAAATAGTGACGTATAACGTTCTGTTTAAATCTTAATATTTGTGGCATAAAGCGAAAAATTAACTTGCGTTCGGAGAAAGATTAGGTAAAGCCATTTAGAAATGTGACTTCATCGTTATGTATGAGGGATGAATTTCTAGAATTTGTTTACCTAGGGACCAGCAGGAAATTACTTTAGTCAGGACACGAACATGGCTATCAAACTCTAACCACTTATATTCTGAAGAATGAGCTTCAGTTTAACCACTAGGTTTCAGTCACATACAACAATGCATTTCGTGATCATTTTATTCCAGATTCGCTATATGTGTCGGTGTGAAGCTGTAACTTTATACTTGATATTTTTGCTGCATGGCACTCATAATTCTTATTCACAGACAATATTTGGAATTGTTTATAAAAAAAAATCCCTCGCAACATGACCGCGTGAATACACAAGTGAGTGCTAAGTGGATAAGAGTGTACGGTGCCAGTGCTATTTGGACCACCGACTACCAAAAATTACTGTCGGCCTTTCGTCTTAATGTCTCGTTAGATATTTTAAGTTCAATCTCTTCACATCTTGAGCATGACGTATAAACAGGAACTCAAAAGTCTAGGCTGTGAATTTGTGAAGCGGATTAAAGTGGCCAATGGCAGAATCGAATGCCAGACATCGTGGATTTGCTGAGCCGCTTGCCCCACAACAGCGAATGTCTCTGATCAGGTGACAGCTCGTCAGGGAGTACCACGTAAGCGAAATTTTTTAGGTGAACTGGCTATTCAAAAACATGTCCTCGAAACACAATTTAGGGATAGTGACTTACTTGGATTTACAGATGGAAAATTAATTTTATGTACATATTTACTTGCGCTGTCGATCAGCATTGGCAAAACCACGGACTCACATATCGGTCTCCTGGCTCTAACGACAGGATTTGCTTCAGAGAAGAACTTGATAACTTAATTTTTTTGTAATGAAGTTACGTTTTTCGCAAACTATTGGCCAATTTACGGACATTTAATGAAATTAATTTAACCACTAGTCTGCTGGTGTCCGTCATATTGGTCAGGATAGGCACATTCATTTACATAATTAATATGGAAAGCTCGCGACTCATTGAGAAAAGTCTCACTTCATGTACGTATGTACTGACGACACCCTGCGACCGGGTTTGGGAAGGCACATTCATTTACGCAGTTAATTGTGGAAATCCCGCGACTTTGGCAGGCAAGACACAGTCACATAAGTAGTGACACTGGAAACCCGAAGAATGTGTGTGTGTGTGTGTTCTACTTTAGTATTGGTGCCCACAGTTAACGTGGAAACCCGAATAATGTGCAAGTGTGTGTATCGTACTGCAGAACATATTAGTGCCTGGCGATCCTTTCCATAAGTACCGTGGAAACTTCACTTGCTGATGTCCGTTATATATCATCTGCGCTTCAGTGAGACTGAATTTTGTGTGATGTCGTCTCTTTCCGTCTGGTGGCGTTCCGTGGAAGTCCAACGTGGGAGAGTGCCAGTAAGGTATAAAGGCCCTACACCTTTGGTCATTTGAAAAGTTAAATCCTATGGTGATTTTGTGGTAAAAATCATAAGTTTTTCTCATACATACATGTGTATACGAATACATACACACGTAAGTACCTACATACATACATACATACATATATACATACATATACACGTACAGTACAAATATCCAAACTTCACTTAGTGATATTGCAAGATTCAAACTGTTTAGTTTGTTTTACTGGTAATTATCTCAGTCGTTCTCTCTTTTATGCCGTATTTATGACGACACACTCTCGTGAAACATTTGTTTATAGAGAGTAATAATAGAACTCACGTTCACATATACAAATCCGTAATTACTAAAGGCATGATCTTGATTGAAAGTATTTAAGTGCGCTATGAAGTTTAGTGACCTCCCACTGTTCGTCTCTAATTTAAATATGTTGTCTTTGTTGTTGTTATTATAGTGATCCTTAACCAAGCACATATGTACACACACACATATGCACTAGTAATACCTATAATTTCGATACGGCACAGTACCCTTAATATTTAGCACTCTGATGTAGCTCCGTATTCATTTAATCTAAGGGACTTTCCTTATGTGGAATGATGACTCGTGGGGCACTTGGTTTTTCACTTGGATATTTTTAGGAAAAATAACAACTTTTTCTATGTTTTTGAACACAGTCGTTTATCTCTTTTTAAAATATTTGTTATAAAGCGCAAGATACAGTATATAGAGTGTCTTATAAGAAGGATGTGTTGTTACAAATAATTTGAATGCCCAAGACACTAATCAGAGTAATCAATAAATTTGACTTGGTCTACTGAAACAACATGAAAGTTACTCCTCTCCTTTGTGGTTACTTTTTTCATTTTTGGCCTGGGGCACGCCCACTTCACTGTTGCACTGTAGCCTGCCTGACATGTGCACACACATGGTTAGTTCATGCTGCAGCTATTGAACAACCTCGAAAGTTTCAACCTATCTTCAAGTCGGAATTTGCCCTAGACGTAATTTAGCTTCAGGATTGAGATCTACGTTTTTCTGAGATGTTACGCACAGTAAAGTGGTAATTCTGTTCCAGTGTTTCGGAATAACCTATCGGCCCCGTATTCAAGTTTAAAGAAATCCATTAATTGCAGGTCCTATTTTAGAAATGCTAACTTTTGGGTTAAAGTATTAGCAAATACACTATTAAAATGGTAAAACAATCTTAGTAATTAGCCAACTTAATGCACAAATTCTTGTTTTGTAATAAGCTTGTTGTACACTTCTACATTTATCGAGCATTATGTGCTCATCATCAGGAGGTCAAAATTGTATTATACAGCATCTGGTACCATCACACCTGTAGGTGGCCATTCCGTGCACTGGTTGAGTGTGTCCTCTCTCAACCACTGCACATAAAATTTTGACCTGATTAAGAGCACATAGTGCTCGAAACATGTAGAGGCACATAATAAACTTATTACAAAACAAGAATTCATGAATTGAGTTGGTTAGTTACTAAGATTATATCGAGATGCAGGGTCATCAAAACATAAAAAAGGTAAAACAATGTCCTTTAGTTTTCTGTCATTGTGATACGAAGGAACGTCGTCGCCGAGCTATCATCTGTTCCCAGCACTGAAACAAGTTTTTGGCGGCCGCAAATTTAAGGGTGATTGCGAAGTATGAACGATAGTGACATGACGGTTCAGAACACAGGGTATGGACTTGTATCAACAGGGAACAGAAAGGCTCGTTTCATATCATGACAGGTGTCCAAATTTTGGAGGGACTGTGTGGAGAAGCAGTGGGACTGCAGCACATTTCATTCTGAACAGTTCTAATGCCAGCTGAAAGGAAAGAATCCAACATTAATGCATTTTAAACCTTTTCTGAGCGTTCTTCTACAGGCTATTAATTTGAGCTTGTATAGTATAAATATTTCAAATCGTAAAATTCTTTCTTTCCCTCGCTATATGTAGTATTGACGAATTAGCTGTAACGCACAGGTTTCTGATCGTGTATCACTTTGAAGTTTTAGAATGTGGTACTATTCACGTTCTTAAATTTGTTTAATGTGGAAACTACTGTGGCGCTAGTGAAATGAAATTCCATTGAATTCAGGTTGTGACGTTTTGCGATTCAGAAACCACCTACAAGTGCAGGCTGTCTGTTTTCTGAAGGCATGCAGCTGTCAGTTACTGAGCGTGTATGAGTGCTGGCGAACGGTGAAAGTTTGCTTATGCTTCTGCGTACTGTTCAGAAGTACAGACCACTTCCGATATCTTGGACTCTTTCCTTTCGCGTCTATCCCTTCGTTTCTCTTGGACCATGATTTGTCTTCACTGTAAAAAAAATGCTAGCCTTATGTTTAAATTTTATGGTTAGTTGTGTGTTATATTGTTGACTTTTGAGTTATTTAACACATTTTCAAATTGTCGAGCGACTGCTAATTGTGAAATAGAAACAATATTATAGAAAGCGGTAGTGGCCTATTTTAATTCTTGCTATCGTAACTTAATGCACGCGGATGTGCTAGTCGCTAAAATGACCTAATACGGAATATACCATTTGAGGCGGATTGTTGGCAGGTGGCAATATACTTCCTCTGTCGCCACGTCTAAATCAACAACTCTGTGCTCTACCTACTGTGCAACTCATTCTGTTCCGGGAGCTCTTTGGCTGAGTAAAGTGGCCGGAGCTGAACTTCCGTTTCTCTCGTGTTTACTCAGCGTGGCGTCGTGGTCCTTCAACAAAGACGCAAAGTTACTTTCATGTTTCTCTGACTAAACATGCCTGGTCAGACTGAGGAAGATGCAGGAAGGTGCAGACATTAATTGCCGAGATTGTAACCTAGTCTTTATCTAAATTGTCGCTGCTTATCCATCTACTTTTTAAGAACTGACAAGAAAACACCAGTGGGCCTGCTAACTCCGTAGAGAGAGAGAGAGACGGACGTTTTATTTAACGACGCCGTATGGGTGCCAGTGGGGTGGATGCGTGAAATACGAACAGGCAACATTGTTGCAATGATTCTAATGGACAAAACTACAGCACTAGGCCTGAAACCTGTACCAGTACCACTCCAGCCACACAAATCACAAACAGACAGGATTGGGATCAAACCCGGGTCTCCACGGTGGGCGATTAGTTGCCGGCGTGTCACCGCGGATCCCTGGTTCGATCCTAAGCCAGCCCATACATGATATTTCGAGGACAAAGTGACATTGGTCAGGGTTTTCTTCCGAGTAATTTGCTTTTCCCCCATCATTATAATTCCCCCATTGCTCCATAATCGTGCTCTATAGGAGTTATATTCTGGCCCGGCTGTTTTACCTCGGGGGAAACATCTTCCGTTAGGTGCTGACTACACGTAGAAGCGGAGTAGGATCGAGGATTCATGTGGGCAGTTTTGATAAGATAAAGCATTTTTTTTCCTGCCAATGTTAGAATCCATATTCCTCGATCGTCCATCCCGCAGCAGACTGAGATATCCCTGCTTATAGTTTATCCCTCTCACAAGTACAAATATTGCAAGTGATACGTTCGTAATTGGTAGTAAATAAGTTGTGTTCGCAAAGAACGGGAAGTTTGTAGAGAAGAACATGGGCTTGACTAGTTCTGAACCTGTCGGTGGCATATTTGGTGCTACTGATCTTCATTCTGACAACCAGTCTCATGTGTGGTACTGTACTTTGTGTGTGTGTATGTGTGTGTGTGTGTGTGTGTGTTTGCGCGTGCGCGCACGAGTATTTCGATTCTTGCACATAGTGGGCAGGCAATATGGGTCACACTGTCTCTCTTATTTAACGTGCGGCATAGTATGTTTGGTATGATATGTCAAGCAAACATACAAGCTTAGATAACATTACTGTTACTGGTTGTGTTAGTAATCGTAATGGAACATGGAATTAAAACTAAATAACCACAAATGTCCCTAAATTAGGCTACGCGATATAATCACGTGTTGTCTGTGTTTATGTGATATATGACTGCGTTATAATACACGTAAAATTTTATCATAAGATGAGATAGATAAATATATATGCAAATATGCAAATTTAGTGCAAACTTACAACTTGTATGAATGGCTAGTGATGTAATTTAATATGCGGTACTAGAATCCATATTTAACGTTATGTTCGCATGTACAGCTCGTAGTATTATTACTGTCAAATAGCATCATGATCCTGAAGAGTTACAGAGCTAATCCAATTTTACAACGTTGCAAGGCAAGCTGTTGTGTCTAATGTTTACACGGTCTGCTTTCATGAAGCGTTGTCCGTAGGAACGAGGAAAGAGCTTTGGTCAGCAGACCACTGTCAGTCAAGTGAAGGGCACGCCAGCGGTTGTGCATATAGGCACTGCGTTCAATACAACATTTCACAATAACAAACCTTGTCCCCATTTCGTTTAAGCGTCTTGATATCATGTTCTGCGGGAGGAGGTTACTTGAAAACATCTGGAATTAACATGTGTTGTGAGAGCCGCTTGGTCTGCTATTCAGCCTTAATACTGCGTAACATTCGTTTGCTTACCGCTAAAAAAGTAGCGTTGTCTGAGGAAAATGTTATGACGATGTAAACAGTATGAACCATCCCTCATTTGTGGAGGGGTGATTTTCATTGAAGTTTAACCCTTTGACGCCTAATGACCACAATAGTGGTCGTACCGCACCGCTAACCTCTAAATGTTGCATTTTGTATATTTATTTAAAAAATATAGGTACTGAGTATTTTAAACACTGTATATACTCTCCGTCTTTTTCTCTTCAAAATGCAGTTTGTTTCATAATTCTAACATATTTGGTTCTTGTTTTATTCACATTTTATATACAGGGTGTGCTAAAATTTAAAAAATAATTCAGGCGCCAAAGGGTTAAATA
>Ga0123355_10022508_pt1 | contig 10104 bp, 6 predicted proteins | sample TergutEmb28metaG_3_FD_89872 | JGI IMG/M metagenome (GOLD analysis project Ga0123355, IMG submission 89872) | Embiratermes neotenicus P1 segment gut microbial communities from Petit-Saut dam, French Guiana - Emb289 P1 | ecosystem: Host-associated > Arthropoda: Insects > Digestive system > Gut ...
CATAAATCTATCAGGCCCAATTGAAGTTACAGCTGCAGCGCGACGCATATAACTGTCATTCGGCGGTAGAGGAGCAGGCTGGCCGTCACATATAACTGACATTCGCCTTTTAAAGGTTAACTTATAATTCTGCCAATGACAACAATAAATTTTGGTAAAACATCTTCTTTTAGCAAGTTCACAACAGCTAACAACTCTTACTGATACGTAACTACAGAATGGCAAGATTTAGGACTTTTACATAATGTAAAAGTCCTAAACCTTGCCATTCTGTAGTTACGTATCAGTAAGAGTTGTTAGCTGTTGTGAATGGGACCACTAGGTGATGGTAATTCATAAAAGTGGGTGGTACCTATGCTTCAGTCCATATTACAGTTAAGAGAGTATGAGCACACAGCAAAATCATAATTTCAAGTGTTTCTCAGACTATATAGAGTGCATATATAAACAGTGGATCCATGGAAGGGCTATGTGTGGAAACCATGGTAATTACCAAACTTTTCCTCTGAAATTTCAATTGTAATTCAGGTTTATACTCATTACACAATATCACTGGCAATTACAAGACTGAAAATGTGCCATTTCAGTCATTATTGGATAAAAATCAACCCAAAACACCAGGAATAGACAACAGGGTTTCTCTTGCATTTGTAAATTTTTTAAACAAAGGCAAATGTTGATGTTACTGCTACTCTTAATGGAAGCTATATGGAAATACTACTGTACTTCATACAAATAAGAAAATGAATCCACTGAAAATGGAAGGTCCCTGAATTCATATTTCTTGTAATGTATAACATACCCAAACAACCCTGTGTGTGTACTCTTAAAATATTGACTTCTTGTTAAGTAACACACATCATGTAACTAAATACAGATTTTTTACCTTCTATGTGTATGACCGAAAAATAACAAAACTTTTAACTATTATGGTAATTGACACTTACAAAGAATAAATGAATGAATGTGTATTAGCTTATGTAATGGTGGTGTTCCAAAAGCAAAGGCTGAAAACTATCCAAAGAGATGACAGAAGACAGTAAATGATGTAGTATAAATTCAGGAGGTGCCAGCTGTTGCCTATTTCAAGGCACAACGCCAGAATTTGGTTGAAAATAGACAACACAGAGAATGGAAGAATCAGAGAGAAATCAGCAAATGTTTGTGTAACATCTGAATCAAGTTTTTAAGGCAATTTTTCCCCTAGTTATGTGATATGAAATTCTGTCATGCCTTGATGTCTATGCCAGTCACCTCAAAAACCCATGTCCACTGCCAGTAACTCTTTACTTGTTTTCTCCTTAAAATGCCACACCTCCAAATCATGTCATACATTTTTAATTACTGTCTTGTACAGATTCTGTTTTGTTTTCCTCTTATCCATTAATACACCATCCACTGCAAAGACTGTATATCATCTGAAATATATTTTAACTCAAATTCCAAAGTCATGTCTTCTAGCCTCATCAATTGTCATTCTCAGTGACTTTCACACAGTTGTCAATTTGCAGAAATAGAGAATTACAAATTGTGCCATTGTGATAACCTCAAATATTGGAGAAAAAAGATATAGCACATGATGCAAAAATAATTAATGAATGGCTGAAGAAATCAACGTGCATCTCACCTTTCGGAAAGATCCTGGTGTTTTCAAGGCATAATACTGTGCTAAAGAACAAAAATCGGTAACATCATCTGCTTCCAGCGCACAGGGCATTGAACTTAATGTATCGACAATATTTTGCTTGTTCTCATTCTTCATGCTCAAGATCTGTTCCCTGTTAAAATAAATATTTCTTATGACTGCAACTGAACATGTGAGTCTCCAATATGTGATGACTACTAATAAAGCAGAAATGCAATGACAATGACATAATGACATTCTGAAACTCAGAACAATATACAACTCACCATACTCAGAAAGGATTTGGTTATATAGCCACATCATGTTCACAGTAATACACTGACACAAAATAATAACAAAATTACAAATATTTCAAACATTGTTTCTTGTAATAAGGTACGGTTCTGTGTGAGCCAGGCCCACATGTGATGCCAAAGAATACTGTGACTAGCTGTACTCATAAAATAATGCAAAATGCAAAATAAAGCATGTTCATTACATTCATTCCAATGACATTGTCAGTTATTGTTTCTATACAATTCATTCTTCACTCATTTGAGACTAACGATTTCTTCAAAATGCACTTAAAGTATACTGACTCACACTTGTGACAACATTAAAATAGGTTCTTTTCATTTATGGTTTACTTCACTACACTTGCCATAGCCCAGTTTACAGTGTCAAACAATATCATAATTAGATAATAATGGCTTTGAAAGGACACAGTAGAAAGCAGCCATGTCTTTGTTGAAGTACCATGCCAGCATTTTCCAAGACAAGCTGACATAAAGATGAAAAACCATGACCAGAAGCCATTCTCCAAACTTAGACTTGAACTGAGACCCCTAGAATATAAAAGTGGAATGCTATGAACTTGACTGCAATGTTCAGTTTAGCATATTGTAATTTATACTACATGTGTAATGAATCATGACTCATAATGAACAAGACTGTTTTTCTGTTGACATACAATTTACCTTGAATATTTTAGAAGATTTATGCTTCGAGCATGGTGTTAAAAGACTAATATATTTATTGTAAAAGACCTAATTCTGATTCATGCCAGCAGCCTAGAAAGAACCTAATGAATGCACCACGTACTAATCCACTTCTGCAAACAGAAATCTACACACATAGGGCACAAACATCACATTTTGAAATCCATAAACATGTCCATTTTACTTCAAACAGAGGAACTCTTACAGAAGTGAAGAGAATCTGTTACTCTATGTGCCTGTGGAAAGAGAAATACCTAAGTAAATTCAAAATTAGAAACCTATCAAGTTCATTCCATTATACATCTAATATACTCTGAGCACATTACTCCAAGTTCAGATGGGAGACAGATTACTGGGAATCATCAGCGTGAAGTTCAATGCCAGAGATACCCTACCAACTGATATTCTTTATCAATAAGAAATCAGAAAAATAGTATAACACAAACAGTAGTATGATACATCATTGTCCACTTTGCTGGACTCCAATATAATACGAAAGAAATTGAAGCTTTTTATTAATTCACCACACTTAAGAGAACGGTGGGAGTTTAATAATGTTTTAACAACAATGTGACTGAAAATCATAATAAGAACAGCAAATATCTCCTCTTCAAGTATGATAAAATTAAAACACTTAGGAAGAGTAATACTGTTATAAATATATTTATTATTAAATTACGCATATGAAGATTACTGCCTTCTTTGATGCGGTTATCAGGTAAATGAGGGTGTATGAGAACAAAGTGCTACGGTTGATATTAGTACCTAAGCCACATGAAGTAACACATAATTACACAGTGAGAAGGTCTTTGCCTGATATTGTTAGGATGTTAACCCTCGGCAACTGAGTTTTATTTTTAAAGTCAAAGATCACAATCTTTGAAATTGTGAGTAAGCTGCCATATGGCACATATAATGTATACTGCTAGTAGAAGACATATGCTAGAGACACTGACATGAACTCAGAGGGAAAAGTAGCAGTAAATATGTCTTGGAAACAAATTCCTTGTAAGGAGAGGTTTTGCAGATATAACACATTGCTGTTAAGGAATTATCATGGTGGATGTGAGAGGGTGAAACTTTTAATAAACGGGGGTCAAATCTGATATACACAGAGCTTCAATGATTAAACTGCAAAATACAAGGTCACTTGACAAAATAGGCATCCATTGTCAACAGTATTAAAACAAGTCTTAGTCAAATGGGCATGGATATATGAACCAAACAGAAATGGCTAAAAATACAGTCCAGTGGCTGTCTGTGGTCAATACAGTCATGAATATTTGAGTTCATAAAAGCAGAAAATCTCAACAGCTAAATAGCTATCAAATGCCCAAGGAAGGGCCAACGCGTAGACTCAGTTCATGAAAATGAACATTTTTGGGCATGTTTCCAAAAGTTTTAAAAACATCTATTAGCTTCATCATGTCTGTCTGTCTATCCATCCGTCCATATGGAATAACTTGGCTCCCACTAGAAAGATTTTCGTGAAATAGGACATGTGAATATCTGTTGAGGAAAGACAAGTTTCCTTAAAATCAGACAAGAATCACGGGTACTTTACGTGAATATATATGAATATTTTATGACAATACCTAACTGAATTCTTCTCAGAATCAGAAATATTTCAGACAAAATCAAAACACACATTTTATGTTCAGTAACTATTTTCCAGAAAATTGTGGCATTTAAGACTTTTGTACAAAAAAAGTTGAAGAGGCCACACATGATAATACAGGCTGATTCATGACTTATGAACACTACTGCAAGAGATGATATCCTAGGTCTTTGTGATCAAAAAGTTCACAAAAACATGTGTTTGATTTCTGATGGTGAGCCATGCCCGCGGGGCTTGGCTCAAAGGGCGTCTCCATGCAGAAGTGAACTTCGTAATTTTCTTTCTTTCCCTTTCACCATCCCTTAGCTGTTGTCCACAGATTGGTTTGTGAGCGGGTGGTGGGGATTTGGGGGTGGTAAACAAAAGACTTCCTGTAAGGAAATACTGCCGTGGATCAGCACTTGCTCTACGGATTGCCGAGGATTGGCACTTGCTCTACGGATGTGACTTGCTTCGCAACCGACATCGGGACTCCAAGGGATCACCAAGAAGATGGTCTGGCTTACCTGGGCAACCTGTTTGGTGAGTAGTTCCTGCTACATACGGGACCAGTTGTCGAGTATGCACGTGAGTTACAAATTTGGGCTTAAGGTTACACTTCTAAATTCACAAGGGTTTGGTCTTGTGCGTACATACTCGACACCGGCCCCCACCATGAGGCTGGCCTGAGAGCTCAGAGCTCGGAAGTAGCAATGTATTCTTATAGTGTGTTTGTATCTCACTATGTTACGTTAGGAAAGAACCATCAGTAAGCTGGTATGGGCCAATACGCTTGTGAGGGTCGAGTACCTGAGTTAGGGTTGTGTTGTCTGGGGATGGCTCCCCACTGTGTAAGTCAGATAGGTAATAGTTTGTTTTGTTACACTGTTTGTAGTCTTGATGTGGCCTGTGGAATGAGAGCAGTCCCGAACACGCACGTCTGGAGTGCATCGTTAAATTTCGTAGTGTATGTTTGTAGTTATGGACTTGCTGTATGGCCATGCTGTTTTGCATAATTGTATGTGATTTGCAACTTATGCTGAAAGCTTGTATTGCTTGTAAATGGCTGTGCTCTTTGTGTTATTCACTGTCAATCTGTAACTGTGGTGAAAGCCTGGCTGTGGCCAGTGGCAACAGAGCAGGCCTGAACGCGCACGATCTGGAGTGTGTCGTTAAATTTCGAAAAGATATACGTGAACAGTATATCGGGCACAAGTCACCGTTTAGTGTTGTAATAAGCTGTAAGTTTCTGATGTTATTCTATCAGTGTGAGACTGATTTTGTATCTTTAGTATAATATACATTTATTTTGTGCATTGGAACCTGTGTTGCCTGTGAGGGCTGTTATTATATGAGGTTCGATCTTACATCTCCTCCACGAGAGCCTATTGTTGCGGAGGTCGACCGCCCAAACGACGTGACGGGGGCATACATAGTGCCGAGCCCCCACTGTTTTCCACCTAGTGGGGCTCAATGGTTATGGAGTTATGGCTGCTTGAATCTTAAAATAAAGGGTAAGGGTTAATGAAAATAAATGAAACAAAACAATGAACAAGCATAACACCTAAGAGATTTTTAACTATAAATTTAACTTATCATGAAATCACCTTCAATTAACACTGACATGTGCTTAAGTAGGTTTTAAAAAATGCCACTGCCAGCCGCAACTCATGCTGCTGCTCGGTTGTGAACAGCGCCAATTGCAAGATGCAGCTTCCACTGTCTCTTCCTGTTCCAGCTGTTCAAGGTCATGTAGTGTGACTTGCAACACACAGTTCACAGAAGGGCATTTACAATGATGAAAAAGCACCCGTAAGTCCATAACCACTGAGAATATGACCCATAACAATATTAACATTTTTGATCATGAAGACCCCCTTTTTGACAGCAACAATGCTTACATGAATGTGCCTCAATATGACATCATATGTACAATACCTGTCTTGTCTTATATTAAAAGGTAGAGCTTTCCCATTACAAGTCACGGAAACTCCAATGGGGTAGGAATGTTGGGATTTCATCCTTAATTTGACATTAATCACTACTAGGATGGCAGAGTTGTCAGCTCCACATGCTGGCTGCACTTTACCTTCAAGGAAATTCCTCAGCACTCATTTCTGTTAGGGGCTGAGTGGACCCCCAGGGTTATTCAATGCAAACAGGAGAAATACATCAATTGAAAATTTCCAAGGACCCAGAACCTCCTATCTTGTGGTGCAGTGCCTCAACCAACCGCAAAACTGCACCCCCCCCCCCCACCAAGTCTTTTATTAAGAGCACATTAATGTTCAGCTGTAACGCTTGAGTTTTTCTGTACAGGATATCAGCAACTTCCAGTTTCCAACCAACATGTGCTAGGCCTACTATCTTCGTCTCCCCTCTTACAACTAACTTTTGTAGTCTTATGTACCTAAATGCCTTACACAGTATTCACATATTTTACTCTCTTATTGTAAGACAGTGTTTGTTTAATGGTGCTACCAAATGCTAAGACTATACAGCATCAATCGTAATGAAAGAAAATGCAGCATTCGTGGAATACTACTGACAAGGGAAAACTGAGGTACTTAAAGAAAATCCTGTTCCACAGCCACCTTGTACACCACAATTCCCATACAGTCTGACCTGTAACATATGCTGGGTCTCAGTGGTGACAGTGCAGAGACTAACAGCCTGACTCATAACATGGCTCTTTTACTGCACATGTAAGTAAATTATCTACAGCAACATCAGTAATCAAATGTAAAAGAACTTCTAATGTCCTCATTATCATATTTCACTTCAGCTTTTCTCTCTTTTCATTAACCCTTTTGTGCCCAAATTAAATGCTGGCTTTGCTGTGCAGCAGACTGGAATTTAAAATACCTGCATAATGAAACCACTAAATTTTTGTAATCTATATCTGATGTTCAGCACTGATGAATACTACCTTGTGTGATGGGTATACCCGATGTTAGGTGCCAAAGGGTGAAACCCCACTTCCCCCCACCCCACAATAAGCTTTAAACACTTACGAAAACTATGTAAGGATGCATCTATAATTTTATCAACTGTAATCAGTGGGGATGCAGTGATCACAAACAATAATTTAAAAATTAAACTTTTTATACGATTCAGATATAAAATGGAGTAATGTAATATATAAATTCGAAGACTATCAAAGTATGCATTGTAGACATGTTTAAGGGGGGGAAAAAAAAACAAAACAGTATTAAGCTTACCTTGCATTGACAACGATAACCAAAGCAAGGAAGAAAACAAAGAATGAGTCAGCTTGTTGGAAGTACAGGTCCCACATTGCTTGCACAACTGGTAAAGTACATGTTGCTGCAAACAGCGACTGAAACTGGAAGGCAAAATAATATTCATCACTGAATAATTAAGTTCTTACTCAAGTGAAGAGGTGATGTACAGAAACAGAACAATATGGTTAACGCTCGGCACGTCACCAAAGTAGTGACAACAGCTATGCAACTATGGAATGTAAGAAACACAACTCAAAAGTTAGCAGTATACAGACCAACTGCACTGTGGATATAACACGATCAAACAAAAATGTGTATAATAAAGATGTGCACAGCAACAAATCAACTGTTCAGAATTGTTTATGTGCACTATGTGTAATTGTAATTTTACTAAGAACTTCTAACATGATGTAAGCTTCTGCACAAAAAGTAACTGCACAACAACCTGGTCCTCAATAACCCACAGTTACATTTTTCTTATGGGTATATCCCCTGTTAAAAGGGGATTTGCTCTAATTGTTTTTTCTGGTCCCTATTAATCATACGGACTCCCTGGAGAACAATCATATTTTGCACAAGCTCTAATATGATGTCTAATCACAGCAGACTTCATGCTTGTGACTAACATGGACTGATAAAACCAATGCAAACATCAAAAACATGTACGTGGGAATCCATTTTTACTGTGAAATGTCTACTTTGTTCTAAGAACCTAGAAATACTAGTAATAAAAGTCTAAAACAACATCAAAAAGCTATCTGCATCAATCTTTGTAGGAGTATCTTTTACAACATATGTCTTCAAAATGGAACAACAGTAGGAACATCTTCCCCATCATGGTCAGTGTCATCTTATAATATCACCTTCGAAAAGTGGAAACAACTTGTCTGTCCATGGGTTGAAGGAAAGACGTGATATTTGGTGGAATTTAATAATAATAATAATAATAATAATAATAATAATAATAATAATAATCGCTGCATCATTCTAATAAATGAAACAATGAGCTTCAAGGCACTGAAATTGATAAGTGTAACAGCAGCAGCGTGGGGAAAGTCAACATGGCAGTCACATGGTCTCATCCCAGTTTACTGGAACCAGCTGCAAAATGTTGATAACACTGGTACTGAAATGGGCAGTCATAAAGTCACGATCCTGAACGTCAAGTCTTTACTGTGCCATATCCCTATAGGAGCATCAATTCTCAAAAGTGTATGTACATGACCAGGTCCAAATTTAATATTTAGAAAACATAATGTATTTGAGGTATGTGCTGCATTAAAATGCCACATGGTGAGAGAGGACACTTTGATCATCATATCACACTTCTGGCATTCACTATCAGGGTGACACACACACACACACAAATCCAGGGGACCCTGACAATGCATTAACATTCAGGGTTAACAAAGCTAGTTAAAGAGCTAATATTTTATGTGACTAAGTTTGTTGAAAAACAATTAGTGATGTTAATTTAATCCATATGAAATCATCTCTTCTGAACATTATAAACCTTAAAAATGACATGCACCACCCAAGGTTAGAAATACCACAGTGTTCAATGTAATCCAACTATACTACAAAAACATACAAATATGTTTATCTGTCTTACAAGCTTTTCATAAATTGACTGTGCTACATCAGATGTATCTCAAATTTCTGCAAAACTTTTGCAGAAGACCTTGTGTGTTTATTATGGCCTCTGCAGGTTAGTGAAATTAAACCTCAGTAGGCCTGCAAATGCCAACACAAATCCACTCACCCAAGAGAGGCAGTACAGGTCTGGACTTATCCGTTTTGTATCGAGAAAGGAGCATAGCTCTGGGTCGTGATACAGCAACAATAACCGGAACAAGTGAAATGGAGTGCCATTCTTGTAGCACCTGACAAATTAAGAAAATTTATATTTAGACAAGCAAAAACTATATCACAACCAACTTATTTCACATAGAAGAATTCTTCCTAAGAAGCACCATGTCACTCAACTGATCAAACATTCCACCATCACTTACAACACCAAACGTTTCTCTCTATTACTAGTATATTCATAAAAATCCACCAATGAACACTATCCTGAGCTACTTGAATCCAGCACACATCTCACCCTGCGTCTCCTTAAGATCCATTTTAATATGACCCTACCTTCTTTTCTAAGGTTAGCCTCGCTGAGCCTTCATTTCAGGTTTCCTGACTAAATTGTTAAACACTTCCCTTATTGCCTATGAATCCTACACATCCCACCTATCTCACTGTCCTCAATCCATTGCCCCAGACAATATTTTGTGACACGTAAAAATTATGAAGCTCTTGATTACACTGTTCTCTCCAGTTTCCTGTTAATTTTTGCATCTTAGGCACACATATTGTCCTCACCATCATGTATAAAAATATATATATACTTGAGTGTTTATGTGAGTGGACACACACACACACACACACACACACACACACACATGCACACAAATATTTTACTCATTCCATTTTTTCTTTTAATTTACGTTCTGTATAAATTAAAATAGCATTAACCCTTTCCCCTCCCTAACGCTCCAAAGCGCTCGGGATTTAAAAGTCCCCTCCCCCTCTAAACGCTCTAAAGCGTTTCTGGTATAGTACGTAAATTTAAATGTCCCGTGAAAAAAC
>Ga0123355_10022509_pt1 | contig 10104 bp, 10 predicted proteins | sample TergutEmb28metaG_3_FD_89872 | JGI IMG/M metagenome (GOLD analysis project Ga0123355, IMG submission 89872) | Embiratermes neotenicus P1 segment gut microbial communities from Petit-Saut dam, French Guiana - Emb289 P1 | ecosystem: Host-associated > Arthropoda: Insects > Digestive system > Gut ...
CATTTTGAAGATTACAACAGTACCCTCTCTGTGTACTGTACTCACATTTTGAAGATTACAACAGTACCCTCTCTGTGTGCTGTACTCACATTTTGAAGATTACGACAGTACCCTCTCTGTGTACTGTACTCACATTTTGAAGATTATGACAGTACCCTCTCTGTGTGCTGTACTCACATTTTGAAGATTACAACAGTACCCTCTCTGTGTACTGTACTCACATTTTGAAGATTACAACAGTACCCTCTCTGTGTACTGTACTCACATTTTGAAGATTACGACAGTACCCTGTCTGTGTACTGTACTCACATTTTGAGGATTACGACAGTACCCTCTCTGTGTGCTGTACTCACATTTTCACTTGTGGAGCACCCATTAGTGTGCCTCATTTAGCCATCTGGACTCATGTGGAGCTTTCTCTTGTTTTGTTGTTTTAGTAAGTTTTTTTCAAGTAATTGAAAGTGTTTAGTACCATACTTGTTGTCTTGTAAATTGTTGTGTTTTAAATACCATCAAATCCTTCAAATGGTGCTAGACATGCTCCATCTATACCTTAGTCTGCCAGTATCGCTTCTTCCAGTCTTGCATTCATAAACCTACAAGACACACAGCAGTAATTTGTTGACTGTTGAGCAGCACAGTAGTTTGCACAGTGAGTGTTAAGGTTTGTGTTAAGTTAATTGTCATGGCAGACTTAAATTGAAAAATTGTCATTTTCATAGGCTGGGGGTGCTGATGGATTTATTTAGACCTAAGAGGGAGGAAGTAGCATGAGACCAGAGAAAACTGCATAATGGGAAGCTTCATGGTTTGCACCCTTATCAAAGTGAAAAGGATAAGCTGGGTAGGATATGTGGTACGTACAGGCTAAAAGAGAAATGCATGCGGGGTTTTGGTGGCAAAACCGCCAGGAAAGAGGCCACTTGGAAGATGTGGGCATAGATGGGATCCTAACCCTCTACTGCATTCCCCTTCCAATTGGGAACGTTTGTATTTGTGTTTCACACACACATTGTTGCCGGATGGGAACAAGATTATCCTGTAGTAAGGACCGCTAAATGGTAGCACCAGTCTTTTAAACACTTACAGACAAATTTAGTCGTGTAGTCTAATAATTTTTTGGGGTTGAAAATATGAGTTTCATTTTATAGAACAATGCAGTAGAGAGCTGAATATGAGTGCTGGGAGGTCACGGACTGGATTTCTGTGGCTCAGAATAGGGGCAAGCAGCGGGCTGTTGTGAGCACAGCAATGAACATGGGGTTGTCTTAGTATGTGGGGAATTTCTGGGCTAGCTGTGGAACTGTTAGTTTCTCAAGCAGGACTGTGCACCACGAAGTGAGTTAACAGCCATTTATAGAAACGTTAAATGAAAACATTCAAATTGAAGACCTTGAAATCAAAGTTTTTGTTACTTAACAGACGTAAATTCAGTACGTTAATCGTGAGTCCTAGTAAAGTATCTCTGATACAGGTAACTGTGTGGCATTTCACATATCCTGTATTTACCCAAAGACAAGATGACAGTTTTTCCCAGTTATCTAAAAAGTTGAAGGCTGCCTTATGATTACTTACTAAGTCAAACATGTCTGTGTGTGTGTGTGTGTGTAGCTGTTCCACAGCAAACTGAAGCATCAGGAGCAGGGCAATACTGTGTGCAGAGTTGGCTTACATTTAGGTAAATACAGACGTTTGATTTTAGGGTTTTAATTAAGATTATGTTATTTCATGATTTTTACTTGAATGATTGTTGGTTTTAAAATTTAAATGTGCCATGAAGGTGACTCAAATTCACGACATATTGCTGTCTGGAATATTATTTTGTTAGTGCAGGATAAATTCTCGTATCGTCAACTCATTAATGCCGATACTCACACCTGCCACAACAACATGCCCAATGCAGTCCATAGCCATCTCTTTCTGCCCCTAGCATGTCATGTACACCTCTTACAGTAATTACACTTGTTCCATTGCATCTGTACTTCGTTCATCAGCAGCAAGGGGAAAAGGTAAAGTTGTCCCACTGCATGGCATGAAGGTGTAGAGGGGGAGTGGCATTATAGCTCCACTCGTTCATGACCTCAGCATTGTATGCAACTGATTGGTCAGCTTCCCACCCCAGCCTTTGTACCCCTGGACAGGATCCCCAAATATTCAATGAACAGGAGGGTGGGTGGACCCCACCGCTGGTCTGGATGTTTCGGAGAAGAGAAAAATCTCTTTCCCCTGACTGGATTCGAACTCCGGTTTATGCAGCCCGTACCCTAGTCACTATACCAACTGAACTACCCGTTGTCTGTTGTTACTACCACGTCTGGTTTAGTATTTGAACTTGTTCAGTATATCGTTTTAAATACCTGTAATTAAAATATGAAAGTTGAGAATTTTCAGCTGTTGGAGATTTAACAGCATGACTGGATAGCTACTGTGTACACTTAACAGCATGACTGGATAGCTACTGTGTACACTTAACAGCATGACTGGATAGCTACTGTGTACACTTAACATTCTCAAGGCTTCCCCTTTCCATTCCCCTCTTGACATATATCAACCAACACACAGCCCATGTGACAAAAATGGCCAGGCTGGTGAAAGTAGTTTTTAGACGCGGTCGCAATTTGCGAAAAGCGACGATTACTTCGTCATGTCTGTCCGTCCGCATAGAACAACTCTTCCCCCACTGGGCCGATTTTAATGAGATTTTTCGGAAATCTTGTCCAGAAAATTCAACTTTCATTGAATTCTGACCGCAATGCCCGAGGGGGGCACTGTATGTACACGAAGACCGATATACAATTTTGATTATATGTCGCTCAGTTCTGCTTAGAATGAGAAATGTTTCAGACAAAAGTTGTAGAGAAACTCAAAACACATTTTACGTTCAGTAACTTATTTTTATAAAATTGTTCCGTTTCTGCGATACTGTGGAAAATATGATAGGGCTGGCAAGCCACGGATGATAATATGGCGCATGCGCATTGCATGCCGGATGAGAGGCTACACACACGGCAGCAATGGTTGTACGACTGCACCTCACGTACATTGTCTTGTGTTGTGTGTTTTCTGTAGCCTCACTGCAGGTGTGTGAAATGCTAACTGCATAATATTCAAACTGATTAAAAGAGACATTTGCTTTTACAGCATAGCTGATCTTATTAAGTACCAGTAGTACTGTTTCGATAAAGTGTAACATTGTTTAGAAGATAAATACGTGAGGGAATATTTTACAGCGCTTAGAGACAGCCATTTGGAAAACACACGGGTAACTGTAGGTTAATTTCAAAGTCTTTCGTGCAATTTGTCTGATAATATCTTCACAGCCGTATTTCTGTGCCGTCGCCACAAATTGGTGTGTTCCAGTTAGGTTATAGCCTTTCCAATTGAAGCAACTTTCTCCATTGCTGTCCGCACGGTGTCTTCATCACTTAGGAACCTCATGGATACGACAGGTTTGAAATCCGCGTCAAACTCGAATATGAAAGGTATGGCAGTTGGAAGATTGAGGCTCGTAATGGCGTCGTCGGATAATCCTGAAAGACAAAGGCTTCCCTCATGAAACAGTTCGGGGCTCTGACCATCGGGTACTGTACCGTCAGTGACTGGCGATAATTTGTACCCCGAAATATGGCATTATTCTGCAGCTGTACACTCGAAACACAGGGATTCCGTTTCATTTAAAGTTAGAAAGCTTAGCTGGCACGATGGTGAAATAATATTAAAACGCATCTTCAAAATAAATGCAGTGGAAGGGCATGGACTGAATTCATTCGGCACAGTCACGCATTGCGGTGGCACGTGGCACTGAGTATTGGTTGCATAAAGTGCAGACAATTTCTTGGACAGCTGAGAGACAGTAGGTGTTCAACGGGACTCAGTGCAATTAGCTGAGTCTGGGTAGCAGTGAGGGACACTGCTAAGACAGTTGTCTGGCAGAGGAACTGACTGAGGTTACCAAGCTGGCAGTCTGTGTGTGCAGCTACAACTGACTGACAAGTGTCTGAACACTGCATGAGGAATGACACAGCACACACAGCAAAAAGGCACTTGGCTCTTCTAGAAGCTCCCCACCCTTCATTGACCGGACTGTCTCTCACCCTTTCTGGCAGACCTCTACTGAACCGGTTTTTAAGTATGGTATATGACGGTGCTGAGTTCATGTAGCGTTGGTGATTGATGAATGAGTATCAAGAGCTGGTGGAATAATACTGAGAGGGGAAATGCACAGTACTGTGACAAAAACCTGTCCAAGTTCCAACTGTACACCTCATATCCTACATGAACTCGTATGGGCTTGAAACCGTCTCTCGGCTGTAAGAGGCCAGCTAGTAACCGCCACTGATTCTTACCCTGCGCTGGTTGACAGTGATGGATGTTAAGGTGCTGTGTGATGCTATGTAGTTGTACAAGTGCTGGTTGTGACGGTGATCAATATTAAGGTGCTGTGTGATGCTAGGCAGTTGCACATTCCAACGTTTCGAGAAGCCTGCTGGTGGCAGCAGGCTTCTCGAAACGTCGGTAACTTCCTGGCAGTGCACACAGTGTCATGTCTCAGAGCTCCAGTCCATACCCTGCACCCTACGTCACTGCACGCGCCGATAACAGCACGCAGTCAACTCACGTTCCACGTGCTTCACGATCCCCCGCAAGCTGGTGCCGTGACACACCACCAGCACCCGTTTGCCACTCTTGATGTCCGGCACGATGGTGCTGTTCCAGAACGGTACAACTCTCAGCATGGTCGTCTCGAGTGACTCCGTCTGCGGAATCTTGTCTTTAATGGCCCGGAACTTTGGGTTGCTAACGATCTCGTTGTGATGTTTGTGGTCTGTGTCCATTGGTGGAGGCAGGACGTCAAAACGTCTTCGCCAGATTTGAACCTGCGAACCCGAACGTATGTGCAGCAGAGTAAATACAGAGCAAGCAAACAGCAGGACATCTGCGGCTGTCGGCCTGGTTTGGGTGAAGACAGAAGTCTTCCGGGATGTGACACCATGTCGTTGCGCGCCTAGCTGGCGACGTTTCGAACCATCCAGTGCCTATGGTGTCAAGGGTCAAGCACTTAAAGAATTATTCGTGTGCAGCTGCTTGAGCGTGCAGATGAAGACAGCACAATCCTACCCAAAGACACGACGTCACGTCCCAGAACACCTGAGTATTCCAGCCAGTACCTCCCAGCCGACACATAACCAGCTGACGTGTGACCAGTACCGACGGCCAGCACTCAGTCGAAATATTTCTGCTCATCCTGGCAGTCTCTCTCAGCACAGCGCATCGCACTGCTAACCTCGGCCGGTGCACTATCCTAATAGACTGTGATTTTCCTCAGACCCCTCAAGCAAACTCGGACACGACCGCTTCCTTCCACATTCCTTCCACCTTACTGTTAATCCCTAGACTACAATCTACCGCTACAGAGTCTACACTACTAGCAGCTTCTTAAATTGTCATCTCCATGTCATGCCAGGGTTAAGGTAGATGTTGTGAACACGGTAATGAACATTTGTGTTCCATAAAGGGACGGTAATTACTTGACTTAGGCCAGCCAGGAATTTTTTTTACTATGCCATCCCTGTTGTGGTTAGTAAATAATAGGTAGGTTAATTACAGTCAATAACACAACAGTGTATACCTAACTGATGTTTATTAGACAATGACAAAACTACATGTTTGGGCCAACACTGGCCATCATCAGATGTTTCATCCGAAACCTAACACTAACCTACAAGGCTCCCCCAACTTGCTCACTGCCCACATCACTAGGCTCCACACTCAGGATATAAGCCATGTTTAACTTAAAATCCTCGATGATCAGATCTCAACATCGATACGCCGCTGCACACTTCATATAACACTCTTACAGCATAGAAAGTTTTCGGATGAAAACCTGATGATGGCCAATGTTGGCCGAAACATGTAGTTTTGTAATTTTCTAATAAAACATCATTTAGATATGCTTGTTGTGTTATTGACTTAATTACCCTACCTATTAATCCAGGAATTATTTGTTTATGAGGAAGTCTCTTAGTCATGCAGGTAGTTAGCGAATTATTTAATCGGTTACTTGGTTAAGCATTCAATTAACCTTTGGCGCCGAAATTATTTTTTTTTAATTTTAGCACACTCTCTATATAAAATGTGATAAGACAGGAACCAAATACGTTAGATTTATGAAACAAACTGCATTTTGAAGAGGAAAAAACGGAGAGTATATACCATGTTTAAAATATTCAGTAACAATATTTGTTGAATAAATATATAAAATGCAACGTTTAGAGGTTATCGGTGCGGTATGACCACTATAGACGTCGTTAGGCGTCAAAGGGTTAATTATATAGTTAATTAGTTAGTCAGGCGGCTAATTAGTTGGGAAAATGTGCTTGCCTGTTCCTTGCCGTACTTGGCAGCCATTTCTGCTTTGTTGTGTCCAGTTAACGCTCCGTAATGACGCTCATTCAGCTGCCATGCCTGCACTACCTGCAGTCCAGGCTGCCTAATCTCTGTCAGTATAATATCCAGCGACTCGTATGCCCGCTGTAATACAGATGTATAAGCAACATCAAACTGCAGCTTCTCCGTATTCAGAGCCGCCGCTGCCTGCTTTGCCTCTTCTCTCCCTTCAACAGAAGCAGAGTGCAGCACTGTCACTAATGCCATAGTTACCTTGCGGTGCAGTCCCATACATTAAGGACCCATTTATCTCTAAGCACGCATTCCTCTCTGTTTTACATTCAGTCTCGCTTTTTGACGCTACACGTCTTAGGGGCGGTTCGTGTTGCACTGTATGCAGCAAATAACACGTCACGAGAAAAATGGCAAGTGTAATTTATTGCGACTGTACGTGGAAACTCGTGAAGCCATTGTGTTCTTAAATCCATGGTATATGAAACACAAAGCTACTGTTAACAGTGCTGTTACGGGGAAAAGTGATCCACTCATGGCATGCATACCCTTCCCCATCTCTCCTACTGGGTCCAGAACCCCTGACCGCAAGGAAGTGCCGAGCAGCACAGCAGCTGTTGTAACTGTCCGGCGTGCCACCCGCGATACAAACAATGTTACAATATCTAGTGCCAACGTAACAGAAAACACGACGTTTCCGTTAGAAATACCAAAACACTTAACAGCCCTTCAAGGGCAAAAAATGGAAAGTACTTTTCTAACCAAAGCTCCTCGACATCCGAAAGGGCATTGCTTTTTGAAGTTCCCAGGCTTCGCCCGTTTGTCCTTTTGCTAAGAACAACACGTAGACGAAGATGAGTGTGGAGTATTGGTGGAATGACAGTGACGGGGGGAAACCGAAGTACTGGGAGAGAAACCTGTCTCAGTGTCACTCTGTCCACCGCACATCGCACATAGACTGACCTGGGATCGAACACGGGCCTCCGAGGTGAGGGGACGGTGACGAACTGCCTGAGCCATGTCACGGCCTTTGAAGATAAAACTTAACCTGAATTATACATAAAAACTTTCAGTCCATACCGCGCAGTAAACACACCCCGCCTGTTATAAATACCAGTCAGTTAATGCTGTATAGGGAAATAATCGCTGTTTGTGCTCAGATCCACACAAAACACATAAATACAGTGTGTGTGGGCAGAACGTAGAATTGCTGAATGTTAAACTGGCGGTACATATAGTGACCACTGGGCTTTAAAGGGTTAAATCTCTGTTGTAAAAACCAGCCAGTTAATGTTGTATAGGGAAATAATCGCTGTTTGTTCTCAGATCCACACAAAACACATAAATACAGTGTGTGTGGGCAGAACGTAGAATTGCTGAATGTTAAACTGGCGGTACATATAGTGACAACTGGGCTTTAAAGGGTTAAATCTCTGTTATAAAAACCAGCCAGTTAATGTTGTATAGGGAAGTAATCGCTGTTTGTTCTCAGATCCACACAAAACATATAAATACAGTGTGTGTGGGCAGAACGTAGAATTGCTGAATGTTAAACTGGCGGTATATATAGTGACCACTGGGCTGTAAGGGGTTAGCCGTGACAAACGTGCACCGAATAAATTTTGCATGAAGTTGTCAAGAGTGGAGGGTTCCAATCTTTCGAATGTGACGCCGTATCGTTGGGTCAGAGGTTCCACACATTTCGAAGACACGTAGCCTCAGCCAGCACAGTCTCGCATCCCAACAGGCTTGATCCTCTCCAGCAGTTTATTGCTGTGATGGTTATCTAGATTTTGTAAATAGATTGCAGTACAGACCTTGCCATGCTTATGTCTAATCAATTCGCAGAAACCCGGGTGCCATTACATTATCAGCACGAAAGCAATTTGTATCACACATTGCACAACCATTGTGTGTGTTACATATGACACAGGCAAACAAGTAAAACTCGTAATAATCAGATAGCAAATAAGCATGGATGTGATTTGAAGTTTGGGACATTTCAGAGGACAGTGCCACCACAATGCACTGTGAGCACAGCTGCATTAACAGAACTGCAGCAAATGCCGGTTAGTAGAGTGACAGGTCCACTGTCCACTGTCCAATTCCATGCAAGGACAAACGTCTTTGTTTGTTCGTGTGTATTTGAAGACAGTTGTCATGTTCCACATAGCGTCTAGATAAGAAAAGTGATTTTTATTTTTGTCCAGGTTGCCTTTAGTAGCTGTCCAATTAGCTGTCCAATCAGCTGTCCAGTCAGCTGTCCAATTAGGACTCCAATTAAATGTCCAGTCAGCTGTCCAGTTAGCGGACCACTCAGCTGTCCAGTCAGCTGTCCAGTTAGCTGTCCAATTAACTGTTCATTTAGCTGTCCAGTTAGCTGCCGAATAAGCTATCCAATTAGTTGTCCAGTCAGCTGTCCAGTCAGTTGTCCAATTAGCTGTCAAGTTAGCTCTCCAGTTAGCTGTCCATTTAACTGTCCAATTAAATGTCCAGTCAGCTATCTAATTAACTGTCCAATTAGCTCTCCAGTTAGATGTCAAAATAGCTGTCCAATCAAATGTCCAATTGGCTGCCCAATTAGCTGTCCAAGTAAATGTCCAGTTAGAAGTCCAATTAACTGTCCAATTAGCTGTCCAATTAGGACTCCAATTAAATGTCCAGTCAGCTGTACAGTTAGCTGACCATTTAGCTGACCATTTGGCTGTCCAGTCAGCTATCCAATTAACTGTCCAATTAGCTGTCCAGTTAGCTGTCCAGTCAGTTGTCAAGTTAGCTGTACAAGTAGCTGTCCAATTAAATGTCCAGTCAGCTATCTAATTAACTGTCCAATTAGCTCTCCAATTAGATGTCAAAATAGCTGTCCAAGCAAATGTCCAATTGGCTGTTCAAGTAAATGTCCAGTTAGGTGTCCAATTAATTGTCCAATTACCCGTCAATTAACTGTCCAGTCACCTGTACAGTTAGATGTCCAATTAGCTGTCCAGTCAGCTGTCCAGTCCGCTGTCCAGTTAGGTGTCCAATTAGTTGTCCAATTATCCGTCCAATTAGCTGTCCAGTCAGCTGTCCAATTAGTTGTCCAGTTATCTGTCAAATTAGCTGTCCAGTCATCTCTCCAATAAGCTGTCTAATTCGCTGTCCAATTAGCTGTCAATTCAGCTGTCCAGTTAGCTGTCCAATTAGCTGTCCAGTTAGCTGTCCAATTAACTCTCCAATTAGCTGTCCAGTTAGTTGTCCAGTTAGCTGTCCAATTAGCTGCCCAAATAGCTGTCCAGTTAGCTCTACAGTTAGCTGTCCGGTTAGCTCTCCAGTCAGCTCTCCAATTGGCTATCCAGTTAGCTCTCCAGTTTGCTCTCCAGTTAGCTGTCCAGTTAGCTGTCCAATTAGCTGTCCAGTTAGCTGTCCAATTAGCTGTCCAGTTAGCTATCCATTTATCTGTGCAACTAGCTGTCCAGTTAGCTGTCCAGCTAACTGTCCAATTGGCTATCCAGTTAGCTCTCCAGTTTGCTGTCCAGTTAGCTGTCCAGTTAGGTGTCCAATTAGCTGTCCAGTTAGCTGTCCAATTAGCTGTCCAATTAGCTTTCCAGTTAGCTATCCATTTATCTGTGCAACTAGCTGTCCAGTTAGCTCTCCAGTTAGCTGTCCAATTGGCTATCCAGTTAGCTCTCCGGTTTGCTGTCCAGTTAGCTGTCCAATTAGCTGTCC
>Ga0123355_10022510_pt1 | contig 10104 bp, 5 predicted proteins | sample TergutEmb28metaG_3_FD_89872 | JGI IMG/M metagenome (GOLD analysis project Ga0123355, IMG submission 89872) | Embiratermes neotenicus P1 segment gut microbial communities from Petit-Saut dam, French Guiana - Emb289 P1 | ecosystem: Host-associated > Arthropoda: Insects > Digestive system > Gut ...
CTTGATGTCACTTGCTATTTTATTTCACTTCTTATGTGCTCAACATGTTTCGGACATTAATATATCTATCATCAGGAGCTTGCGACTATTCTGTTGAATTACCACATTGGTCGTATTGTTCTTAGTTCGATGTGTGTTGGAGTTTCGGTGTGGTTGGGTTGGAGTGGTATCCGTGTTGCATTCTTCAGCCTGCAACACGGATACCACTCCAACCCAACCACACCGAAACTCCCACACACATCGAACTAAGAACAATACGACCAATTCAACAGAATAGTCGCAAGCTCCTGATGATAGATATATTAATGTCCGAAATATGTTGAGCACATAAGAAGTGAATTAAAATAGCAAGTGACATCAAGTTGGTTTTTTATTCTTCAACTGTTTTATCTGGCATTTTAAAATAAGAATCAGTACCTAGGTAACAAGTTCTTTCCAGAAATAAATCAAACGCGAAAAACATTAACAGATCTGCAGGACTATACATATTGACAACAGGAGGGTAGGCTTTATAATTTATGCCCGATGTTCCGTGTATAGAATTTCCGATACGAGGGTCTTTGTATCTTTTTAAATGTTACAATGGTTTGATTTACTTTCTTCGTATAACGGACAACACTCTATGCCGATCTGCTTCCTAAAGTTTAAAACCAGTTAATTTGTAAGAAACCTCCAGCTTTTACGGTAGGTAGAATTCATAACCATATGAAAAAATTAGGTCATTGCACACTATCCTGATTCAAGTTACTCCGATCAACAAATTTAAATGCTACATGCCCAACATCCGTTCTAACAATATGTTCATATCCAAGAAGGGATAGATCCAGGAATCCATTCCGGAAAGTTTTGAAACACAATTATTTTATGGATTTTTAATTTTCCTCGTGCTTCTTACGTGCTCCTCACATCTCATACTCTTTGTGTAATAATGCTAATAACAGTAAGTGGCCAGTAGGAATTCATAGTTTTTTATGATATAATTTTCTTCAGTCTTTTGTTGCTTTGTGTGGTGGTAACAGTAGCTACGCAACTTCGATGCATATTGTAGGAGGCGTTCCGCTTTATATACGGTTGAAGTTGGGAGACAAACCAAATACTGCGCTGAGCAAACAGGACCAGCAGGGCTGTCTGTGTACTCATCGGAGTGGGAACAAATATCCACGTGTTGTGGTAACATTGCGATCCCTTGGTTTATATAAACTGGGCAGACTCCTCGAGCGAGATGTGTGCTCCCCATTTCACAAAGGAAGGTAGCAGAAGCAGCCCTTTTGCCTTACCCTGAATATAATTGCCCACCTTTGCATAAAGAGTAAAGGTAATTTGACCCTAGCACAGGTCATGAAGGCCTAGAAGGGGCGGCGGACTAGAGGTATACCTCTGCGGTGTAACGACTTAAAATCAGACAAACACAACACTCGAAATCCGTTCGTTCATTTATTTACTTTCTTCGATATTTCGGTCGTTCCATTCGACCTTCATCAGGTAGAAGACACAAGTACATAAATTTAAACCTATGCAATGGGAGAGGCAATCTACTCTTTCTTTAACCTCTTTAAACTCTGCGCTAGATGGGGTGGGTGGTCATCGCCACGCCCCGGCCGCTTTATCGCTAGGAAAGAGACAGGAGACTGGGTGGACTCCAGTGCCGGTCTGGACGGGAAGAGAAGACCACCGCCACCGGAATTCGATCCCCGTACTCTCCAACCCACAGCGAGGCGCTGTAGCGACTACAAAATCCCGGCCCGTACACATTTTAAAATAACACATTGAAATTGGGAGAAGAAATAGCACTCTGATAGAAAAATCCATTTTTGTAAATGTGCTTTGTAAAAAAATTGGAAACTAGAGTTCGGATGGCATTCGATGACTCTACCGCAATATTTGCACATCACTTTAATATCCATAGCTACCGTTCATATTAACTAGAATAAGTGGTAGTGTGCATCTTTGTGACACGAACATAATTCCTATCCAAGTCTTGTCTAAAATGCTGTGAATTTTCTCGAAAGGAAACCAAGCAATTTATGTTTACTAGACAGCAGAGCATAGCAATGTGATGTTCTGCCAGATCCAGATAGGGTGTTATGAAAGTCAATATTACTATATCATTCTTATATCCTTACGGCTGTGTGCAAACTAACCGAATCGAGTTCAGAAAGATCGAGTCTATTTCACGAGGGAAGGCTCTCAGGTTCTCCCTGCGACACTGGAGTGATGGAGGTAAAATCTATACAAGAATTCTATTCACAAAGCAAGTGGGTCGGCCTCTGCACTACCTTCCTGACATTCGATTCAAATCGCTTCAACTTGGATTGCGTCTAGTCAAGTCTGATTCACCAAGATGCTGAAAAGTCAAATCTGCTTTGTGTGGGTAGAATTCTTGTATACTTCTGTCACAATGAATGAATGTGCTCGGTCAAATTCGACTCGCCTCGATTTGTTTCGATTCGGTTAGTGCAACCGCAGACCAATAGGTAATTTCCTTAACATATTGCGCCGCTGCGGGCCTCATATTAGTAATAAATGTTAGTTACTTATGTCAGAAATCCTTTGCTTATGTTTGTTTGACTTACATTACTCTCATTTTATTTTTTGAAATATAGTAAGGAATCATAGGTTGCTTAACTTTTTGAATCAAGGACGGATCGTGACTTTTACTGCCAAGTCCGATGCAGCTTGAAGAATAAGATGTCACTAGTTATTAAGTTTTATTTCACTTCTATGCTCAACATGTTTCGGACATTAATATTATTGTGTTCATATAAAGTTATTAAAACAAAAGTTATTTTAAATTTTTTAAAAACAAAATATGTTTTTTTGATGTAGTCAAATTTGTTGGAATACTTTCTTTACGATTTACACTTTATTTTTAAAAATGTAATAGTCTATGAGAAGCTTGTCGCTCCTTCTTCATATCTGGACGTACATGAGAAGCAGACGCCTGCAGGCAGCTTTCCAATCTTTCGTACCCCGGTCGATTTATAGATTCGCCCTTAACCAATTCCAGTTTTGATATCACACTCTAAATATATCATCTAAAATTCTACTGGAAAATGTTCAATATTAACGTGAAATGGAACAGAATGTAATTTGACTGTGGTCTCATGTTCACATATTTTGATAATGGAAACTGAATTCTTGCAGAAGGAACTGAGTTTCATATTCATATTTCTTAGCATCAGTTGGTTTTCCCGATCCCAGAAATGGGATGTACGCATCTCTTTACTGTATTTTCGACCATGCAACGAGATTGCTTGCTTTTGATGTACAATTTATTATCTGCCTCTGGATATACTGAGGTTCCATTTTCTCCATGATGTAGCTAGGAATTTCTGTTAATAGTCGAATCATTATTTAAATTAAATATATTTATTCTCTAAATGAAATTGAAATATACCGTGGAATGGAAATTTATGTGAAAAAAAGTGTACAGAATCCCACAGCAATCATCCTCAGAGCAGATTATAATACAGGTAAAGTGATCCCGTTACAGGCCCGGTGTGGTCCAGAGTGTGGGTAGAGGTATAGCTCTACCCTTCCATGCCCGCGGCACTAGAAGGAGGTGAGTGGTCAGCAGCACGCCCCGGCCGCACTTTACCCCCGGGAAAGATCCGTTACCAATTTTACAGGATGCTGGGTGGGCCACAGGGCCGGTCTGGACGGGCGGAAAATCTCGTCCCCACTGGGATTCGATCCCGGACCGTCCAGCCCGTAGTCAGTCGCTATATCGACTGAGCTATCCGGCCCACGCAGATTATAATAGATCAATAAAATCCAGATAATGTGCATTTTTCAACTATTTGAATAGCACGGTAATAAACGATGCAAGATGTACATATGAAAATAATCCGGGATTGCCATGGCAACAACAGCAATCAAGAGGAAGAAAACTTTTCACCAGGAAATTTTACTGAAATCTAAGGAATAAATCAGTGAATTGCTAAATTTGGAGCATAGCTTTATATTGTGCTGAGATCTGGACACTTCAAAAAGTAGATGAGAATACCTGAAAGTTTTGAAATGTGGTGCTGGAGTAGAATGGAGATCAGTTTGACCGATTGTGGGAGATATAGAGAAGTACTGCATACAGGCCATGGGACAAATATCTTATATACAACAAACAGGTGGAAGGCTTCCTCAATTTGGTCGCATAGGAACTGCCTGCTAAAACACGTTACTGAAGGAAAGAGTGTTTGATAGAAGTGACTAAAAAACGAGGAAGAAGAAGTAAGCGTCTACTGGATGAACTTAAGGAAAGGAGAAGATACTGTAAATTGAACGAGGAAACGCTAGATTGTACACTGTGGAGTACGCCCTTTGGACGAGGCTATGAACCTATTATAAGACCGACTACGGAATGAATGAATATTTATTCAATTCCTTTCGAATTCCTTACGTTCGTAATTTGGTTTTTTAATACATATCTGGTCATATATCTGAGAAATTTTGTCTCTGCGTTTTCTGTCACTCGATCCTGCTTCTTTTCCAGCATTTTAATAGCATGTAAACAACCCCTAACACATTATTCCTTGAACAGAGTAAATGAAGTTACAGTTGCCACATTGATGGAGTCGGTGGCGCTGTATGTGTTTTTCAAGATAACGTGGTTTGAGTCCCCTTCAAAGGAATTGTAGCCACAAATTCTATGGTCTGTTTAACTCTGAAAGTTCCTGGTGACGTCTTAAGTCGCTGCACTGGGCCGAGACCCTTTATATCTTTCCACTCGGCAGAGAGCAAAAATTGACTTCTCATTGACAAAGTAAACACCTGTACTTCTTTCACCCTTCGCCTCACTAATGCAACACCCGATAACCCTGATTTACTAGTTTCAGCTGTCGAATCACCTAAACTACTTTCAATCAATACCGTATCACCTGGCTTCCTGAAGTGAAAGGACCATCTGCAGTATCAGCAGCTCTTTTTTGTTGCTGTAGGTTAAAGCTGATATAACCGTAGTTGTATGTAACGTCTGCGTATTTTCCTTTTACTCTATCACTTCAACTATTTTCCTACATATGTGACTAAATTTGATTAGCCTTGTAGCTATATTATTTACCCCCAAAATATTGTATACAAATATCTTACTCCAAACAATTATAGTTATGTACCTATTGATTTGGTGGGCCGGGTAGCTCAGTCGGTATAGCGACTGACTGCGAGCTGGACGGTCCGGGATCGAATCCCGGTGGGGACGAGATTTTCCGCCTGTCCAGACCGGCCCTGGGGCCCAACCAGCCGCCTGTAAAGTGGGTACCGGGTCTTTCCCGAGGGTAAGGTGCAGCCGGGGCGTACTGCTGACCACTCACCCCCTTCTAGTGCCGCGGTCATGGAAGAGTAGAGCTACACCTCTACCAACCCTCTAGGCCACACCGGCCCTGTAACGGGATCGCTTTACCTTACCTATTGATTTGAATCTTCGTGGTTATTAATTTTTTTCCATTTGGAACTGTGCCTACTTTTGTCGTATCTGAAACTGTTGCCAGGGGAGTGATCGGACGATTTGAGAACGCGAGGACCATTGGCAGTCCATTAATGGATAAAAGCATGCTACGGTCTTCCTTAAAGGTCCTCTGGTTTAAAAGCTGGGGATTTACTCAGCTTGAACATAAACCAGCTAAAAATAATGACTGAACTACTAACAGGACACTCTTATTAAAAGACATATGTTGAAAATGGGGCTGGTTGATAATTTCTGGCGTGATGCATGTCAACAGGCACTTCAAATGGCCTCACATATTCTTAGTGACTGGGAGACATTGGCGGTAGTAAGATTTAGGCACTGGGGCCGTCATTTCTTAAATCCAGGTGACTGCTGACATATTCGCCAGCAAGGTACTGGACTTTTTCCAACGTCCGGGCTATTGAGAGGTTCAGCAAAGGATTTAACAAAATATCGGAAAAGTCGAAGTGCAAGGTTCACAGCGCTGCCGCCCTCCTCCGTAATTTACTCTATTCTATGCTGTACCAATTTCTTATAATTTTATATGTTTGATCATTTATTATTATTAGTAGTAGTAGTAGTAGTAGTAGTAGTAGTAGTAGTAGTAGTAGTAGTAGTAGTATATTAGTATTATTATTGACTACACGTGTGTGATTCACCATTGATCATAATTCAATAATGTGATTTTAATCCTTCTTCGCCTCTGAGTTTCCTTCTGGTTTCTTATGTTACCGACATGCGTGATTTCACGTATAATATGTAAGTAACTCATCTGTGTTGTATCCCTCTGACAGTCCTTAATAAAACCCATCTGCAGTTACTACGATATTATTGCTGTGTCTGTACCTTCGTATATAATAATATAGTAATTCAATTAACCTTATTATATATATATATATATATACATTACTATCCACTTGCGTTACTCCTATATGCTATTATTTCTATGTGTGCTTTCATGTATAATAAGCTCTTTTTAAATAAACGCTTAACGTTATTCTTCTTACAGCACAAGTTAACAACAATTTACCTGTGTTTTAACATTACTGCTATGCCTAATTTCACGTATTATAATCAAATTTCTAATTCCTTTGTGGCCTATCACCCACTAAATCCCCTACATCTATCCATCTCCATGCACTCCGATATTGCTGTAAAATCATTGTTGGTCCTAACAGAAGTCTTGAAGATTCAGGCAGAGCGTTAACTATTCTTTACACCATTCACAAAATCAAAAGCCAGGAACTAGTGGGTTGTTTGACCGTGCATCTTCCGCGTGAAATAATGTGGAATGCCAGCTTGATGCAAAAAGGTAAATTTTTTGATAAATTCTTAGCTCGACATGTTTCGGGTACATACGCCCATCATCAGGAACATTAGATGTTGAGTTGCAGCATATGGTTTTCTGCACCGAGTTTTTGGATGGGTGGTGGCCTTGAGAGCCGCACGGCACGGTCGTGTGTACGGTGCTGATGGTGCCCTGCACGGCACCATCCGCACCGTACACACGAACTACGCAGCGGCTCTCAAGACCACCACCCATCCAAAAACTCGGTGAAGTAAACTGTATGCTGTAACTCAACATCTAACGCTCCTGATGATGGGCGTATGTACCCGAAACATGCTGATCTAAGAATTTATCAATAAAATTACATAATTACATCAAGTTGGCATTCCACAATATTTCACCAAGAACTAGTGTCTGTCCCGTTTCTCCTACACTTAAGCCGTTGGGGACTTACGACAGACTTAATGGAACAAACATAATCTCAAAACGGGGTCACTTAAATTTTAAATAATTAAAAGAACTAATACAGCGTCACTAAAACTCTGATTAAATTCAGAATATTATATCTCGTTATATGTTACCCCAGTATGTAGGAAATGTCACTGAGGAAATGAGAATACACTTTACTGTTTAACAAGAAGTAAAAAGGTAAATTGCACCGTCGTACAGGCACTGAGGCTCTGTACAGGCCGTACGGCCCGTAGGGGGAGTAGAGGCATAGCTCTACTCTTTCTTGACCACGGCACTAGAAGGGGGTGAGGGGTCAGCCTCACGCTCCGCCGCTCTTTACCCCCGGGAAAGAACCGGTACCCATTGTACAGGAGGCTGGGTGGGCCCTAGGGCCGGTCTGGACAGGTTCAGAAGCTTAACAAGAGCAGTATACTTACTCCACTCACACCTAAAGCATTGAACTTCGACTACATAGATCCTGAACTTTGGTAAGAGGTTTCTAAGTAGCTCTTTTTCGTTCTGTAAGCAGGAAAGTAAAAATTCTGAGAACAGTTGATTGTTCGGCGAAAATGTCCTCTGTTCGGAAGAGGGACTATCCCAAATAAAAAAAAAAAGTTTTTTTTTTTTCTCTGCATGATCGAGAACAAGTAACTCTGACTTTCGTTCAGTCGCTTCGAAATGTGAATTTAGTAAACCCTTCGGCCCAGGTTGTTGAAACTTACATCCAACATGTTCACCAAGGAGAAAGACTTCCTATTTGGAAAACCAATAGCTGACCTGATTTCGTTTTGCCGTTTGGCAGGATCAAACTACGAGATTTATATATAGTTTGCTTCACACTTGTAAACAAGTACAAGGCTCGTATTCCATTCCTAAATTGGAGGGAAAAGTTCATGTAATATTGTGGTTACAATTGCTTTGTTGCTGTGACTGAGGGAAGCATTAGTATGTTCAGTGGAGAAATAGAAGTGATTTAGAAGTGAATTTATTTACTGCGGCTACCAGATGTCAACATATAAATCAACACCTTTAACGTGGACAAAATATTTACAGTATTTGCTTCAACTTCTCTTCATTAGTCTGACTGTATTACTGGGCCCTGTGACGCTGCAGGCTGAGACACTCAGGCATGTGTTGTGTTGTTTTTATTGTCACAGCCGCTTCAGTTATAGGCCAAAGTTCGTACCGCTTGTTGACTCATCTGCAGCAAACCATGCCCTTCACATGACCCCATAGATCGACGTCAACAGGAGTGAGATCGAGCGATCCCGGATCCCACAAAACTGATCCGTTATGTCCTGTCCATTAATCTGGGCAGTAAAAAATCGAAAAACTACGAACTTTGTTTCGCGCGTAAAATGTGCACGAGCTAGGGTATCTCACATTAACCACACGGTTTGTTGCGCTTCCAATGGCACATACTCCTTTAGATGAGCTAATTTTTCTTCTCGCCAAGAAAGCGACTACGACTCTAAAATTGTATAAACTTTTGACTTTTTTTAGAAATATAGCATAAGCTTTATCGTATATTGTGTAATGAAGATCGCTATGTACACCTGCGACGCCATCAGCTGCCGTTTGGAGTCAGAACAGTAACATCTGTGGTTGTTTAAAACATTGGGAATAATCAACTCGATAATGTCATATTCGCAATATTAACAATTTGTCACCAGCACTCAAAATCTGATAATCTAAATTGATTGCAGTAAGATTACCACCAGCTCTCATTATTCGGACATGCCTTATCGCTTATTCGGACGTCGCATGTCGAGTGAATTTGTAACAGATGAAAACGAGCGAATGTAATTTGCGCAACTTGTGTGGTTGTTACTTTTATGAATACCTCAACGATCCAAGCAGTAAATGCAATTATTCTACGCGAAATAATTCCTGGCTGGTTCATCTCAGTAATGCCGCAGCCATTAAACGTCTGGGCTCTCTGAAAGTTCCTGCTGAAATGACTAAACCAAACTAACTTCTCAGTATGTTTAACTTTACGGCTTTCCATCTGCTCTGAGAACAGATAAGATGAATGAGTAGATACTGTGAGCTAACAGGGACGTGATGCCAGGCTCCGCAATAAGAGGGAAACCCCGGCTACCTTCCTTCGTCTCGAATAAACTGTCTTTCATATTTTGCATTTCAGAATCCAGATCTACAATAACACTAGAAAAGTTGCACTGGTGAATTTGATAACTTAAATTATATATATATTTTTTTAATATCTGTTCAAGTGTAATGAACCCTGTAATCATAAGGTTATTCCAGACTAGTTGCATATCCTTAGACACTGACCGAATTAATAAAAAGCTGTGTGAAATAGTAATAATAAAACAATACATTTTTATTATCTTAATTATATTTCTTACCTATAATTGGCATTGTTAAGACTGAAAACAGATACGATAATTTGGTTCATTAAGAGAGGCGAACTGGCATCAGACCGACTGGAATCGTTATTTTACACGTAATATAATATTTTATTTCCATCTCAAGGCATTAATATTTTTCAGAAATCAATTTTACCCCTTCGTCTGCCTGATCAGGCTAGACGGTCTCCATGACTACGGTTACGTTACTTACCCTATCTGACGTATTACAGGGTTCTGAAATGTGCCACCCCCGTTGTGTGTATAAATAAATAGGTACAGGTATTTTGTCAATAACGCAACAAATATTTCTAGTTATGTTTATTAGAGGATGATAATAACTACATGTTTCGGCCTATTCCGGCCATCATCAGGTTTTCATCCGAAAGAGTATTAGTGTTTATAAGATTTATAAGGTTATGTAACGATGGTGAGATCTCACCATCGTTACATAACCGCATAAATCTTATAAACACTAATACTCTTTCGGATGAAAACCTGATGATGGCCGGAATAGGCCGAAACATGTAGTTATTATCATCCTCTAATAAACATCA
>Ga0123355_10022511_pt1 | contig 10103 bp, 4 predicted proteins | sample TergutEmb28metaG_3_FD_89872 | JGI IMG/M metagenome (GOLD analysis project Ga0123355, IMG submission 89872) | Embiratermes neotenicus P1 segment gut microbial communities from Petit-Saut dam, French Guiana - Emb289 P1 | ecosystem: Host-associated > Arthropoda: Insects > Digestive system > Gut ...
CTGGCTACGTGCTGTGATGCGTAGAGGTGCATAGGAAGGTGGCTATGTGGGTGCTCCTGCACTGGCTACGTGCTGTGATGCTAAGCGGTGAATTAGAAGGTGGCTATGTGGGTGCTCCCACAGGTCCATAATTTGCTGCCTCCTTCTCTTAATTCCTGCAATATACTTTCCAATAATATTATCATTTTAGACTTCTTATTTGCCAGGAATCCTGTGCCAAACACTATATATATATTTCCACTACAGAGGACAGTAAAATTCCTTGTATCCATTATTCCTAAAATTTCTAATTAATTTCGTGATGGCTCCATATCAATATTATGTTTCTCCAATTCCAGTTCAGATTTGTTAAGCTGCCATCCAGAATATACCTAGAACATCCCAAAGGGTAAGTAAAACTCACTACTTTATAACCCTTCCTTAGCTGTTTCCATATATTATCCATCTGGCTTGTGCTGTCAAGGTTTCTTGATGGGTGCTTTTCTGTGAAATGAGGTTAGGTCCACACTCAAACATTAACCACAAACTTACATTCATTTGGTCTCTAATCTTCAACCTGCATAGCATGCATGACCCTAGCAGAGATTACATACCTGCTAGTGAAGCAGTTCAAGTGACTTGGCTAGGTTAATGCCCTTTCACTCCCCCTCCCCACATAAAGATAGTATGATGTATATAAACTGCATGCTAAATCAAAGACAATCTATTATGTAAGCAGCAAACTTACCTTCACAGTCAGTATCCCTGTCACAAACCCAGTGAAGTGGTACACAGACATTATCATCGCAAGGAAAGCCATCAAACTGACGTCCATCATCTCTGTGACACACTACAACTTTTTGTGGACCATTCAGTGTACTCCTTTGCCTGTTTCTGATTTCTGGTACCACACTCTTTGTGATATTACCACTGAAATAAGGTAGAAGAAACCTAAAAAGGAGATACTGCTATTTCAGCTTGTGGTAAAGTCCTAATGTCCTAATATAAACACAGTAGGTATTGTCCATTGAATGGATACAGAACACCAAAGTTTTGGACTATAATCATCATAATAATCACTATTTTGGTACAATTACAATTACAACAGTTTACTCATGAGGTGATTAGTTTAAATTTGAATTATGTATTCATGAACTTGGGAGTTCTGTTAGACTTTAATTAAGCTACATTTTCATCACCAAATCAACTACATATAAAATAGGTTTGTTTTATTTACATTATATCTCTTTCTCTGACTCGCAATACATTTCTTGCTTTGAACAAGGAACTATGCAGCCCAAACTAATGCATGCACATGCTGCCAAAAACTTACTTATTTCAACAGGAAAGAGTTCAAAGAAAATTTATAGCCTTTTGCTGTAGCAAATTTTTGAAGTCATATGTGAAAATTATGGAAACAGATTGAATATTTCAACACTTCATTAGAAGTGGCAGTGTACTGATGTTGTATTCCTTACTAATGTCTTTAAAAATAAAAAAAAAAATAAAATGTTTTTAAATTGTCTCTGATTTTTGATGCACTCAAAATTAAGCATGTTGCAAGTCCATTATATTTGTCTGTTAAATACTGACCTAAATGAAACCACCCTCAATTTGAAATGTGTTTCGATGGAGACACAGAGATCCTCAGTCTACTTAATTTGTATTGAAGAACTAAAAGTTACTCACACAACTCTGGGAACAGACACTCCCAACTGAGGCACTTCCATCTGATGCTGGTCTGTATTAATACCATAAATCTCATGAGGGACAGGGGAAGTACTGCCCAAAGTTGTGACTATCAAAACGAAGAAAACTGTTGATACTGTCATTTTGTGGTGACTACTGACAGGTCACAGTGCTCCTTAAAAGAAGACAGAGAATATCATCTGGCAGACAAACTGTTTTATTAATAAAGTAAATTAAATTATTTGTTAAAAGAAGTAATATTTCACAGACAGTGTACAAAATGGCACACTTGAAAGTAGACCTTACCAACACAGTCTGTTATTTATTCACAGTATTACAACAACAGTATATGTAAGTGCCAGCATTTAGAATATGATAACAGTATGGATAAGATCACTTAACATCATAGTGTGTACTTTTTGTTGCACTCTGCAGAATTTGATAGAAGAAATTTGCAAATATCAGTGAGGAACAAAATTCCGAGTACTGTGAGTCAGGAATGTACAAAATGTCATAGTTACATGCAAATCATACTTTGCTACTTAGATCTAGAAATGAGAGTCAGTGACTGGAATGCTACGTATATTATGACATCATAAACATCGCTGCCACCGCCGCCACCATCACCACCACAACTACTCTAACTGCTGTTGTCACTGCCTTTACTACCACTACTACTATTACTAATGATGGTAGTGGTGATAATAGTAACTATTATCTAGTAACAACAATGGCAAAAACAATGGTTAATATCACAACAATTTTGTATTCAGAATCATTAGTACATGTTACAATGTAAATATTTAGCTTTAAAATAAGTTTCAATACCTTCACTTTTAATTATGCAAACAAATTTTGTCATTTAGTGTGTGACAACAATACACAAAGTGTTGAGACAGGTTACAAACCACAGCAGTCGAAGCCAAGAAGACAACAACCTCTGATGTGGTCCAAGCACAAACTGCACTGCTACAACACTGTCCATCAGGACACAGTAGACCTAAAATATAGGATGACTAAAAAGTTACCAATTCATTAATTTCAAACATGGGTTTTTTAGTTATAAAATGTGATCTTGTACTGTCAGATTTTCAGATGCCCCTGTATAGGACCATTATACAGAATGTAATCTCATAATCTTCTTCAAGTGACGTCTAAAGTTCTTCATGCCTGTCACCTCACTGAAACTTAAGCCATCACTTATTTTCTGACGCAGATTAAAGTCACTCTGTATAGTCCTCATTGGATGTACCAATACACAGTCTTGCTCACCTCACCTGCTCTCTGAAGCCTCTGACATAACTATTCCTTCTCCACTGCCCATTGATAACATGTTTTTTGATTATACACAGGCCTATATTACTATATTCTTCACCTGAACAGATTATATATTTATCCTCACATCCTACATGTGAATGCCTGAATTGCCCCTTGTGTTTCACATTTCAACCACAAAAGTTCTTCTGCTGCATGCATTAGACAGGCTCATTACCACCCAAATTTAAAAAGTTTGTATACCTCAGAATAAATCATGAAAAGTATGGAAGTAACCACCTGTCACATAAACACGAATTTTATGAATTTTGTGCATGGATACCATCACGAAATGCTTCACAAACAATTCCTTCCAGACTTACCTACTTACTGCTCATAACATTTACCCATCAAATTATGTACTACGTACTCCCCACTGGTTAGCCAATACCATTATCTTACAGAACAATCAACTGACCTAACTCACACACATGAAAAATTAACTGAATTGGTACGAACTGACTCACATGTTTTGCAAAATTCAGTACTGAAACATAAAATACTCTTGTTTAGTATGAATCTTGTTTCCAGGTTATGCATCATACATCACTTTTTGGGTCACCCAGTTGCTAGCACTGTATTATTGTTGTTATAAGACAGGCAAGCTGACAGGCACGCAACTGGCTATTCAGTCGGCAATGAAGAATGTGAACAAAACAAGAACTTCTTCTCTTTTGTCAATCTCACTGACTCTTCAGCCACAAAAGGAATCCAATCAACAGCCAAGGTCAACCAAAAGCGTATCAAGAAAGAACAATAAAAAACAAAACGATCAGTGTAAAATGCTTGTAAACCCAACATGTCCAGTGTTCTGTCATACTTAAAAGATTTATTATTAACATGTCTCGTGAGCTTCTAGATTACATTATAGTTTGTTGTGTTTCAATTCCATGGTCATAAAGATAACAACAAGTCAAGAAATTTGCTGCATTTTATGGAACTCAAGGTTACACTATATTCACAAGAGCCTACAATTGAAACTTAACCTGTAATATTATTCCCATCAACACACTACTGCCTTAATACCCATATTAATATCCCATTTGTGTTTAGTTCTTTCAAGTGATCCCTTACCATCAATCTGTCCTAAATTTTAAGTATAAGTTATGAACCTCCTCATAATGCATCTTTCTTCACTAACTTTTAATTTTCTCTTGCTTTGTCCAATATTTTCCTAACAAATCCATTCTCGAATAACCTCAGATTGTGAATACAATTTTCATACCTACACAAACAAGAAGCATTAACGAATAACATTGGTTTGTTTCTGAAACACTCTCAAAGGATATATTATTCACCTAAATTTTGTGACCTGGTGCTGCATTCTGATGACAAAATACTAATATGTTCTTTGTTTTGTCTGAAGTTTATATGCTAATTTTACTAGTGTCTCATTTCTCTGTTTTTCTTCACAGTATTACATAAATGAACATCACTAACACAGGCAAGAAACATCCATCCTGTTTGTGGTTTCAATCCCACCTGATTATCTTAAACCTTTCAAATGGCATATTCTAAAGCAAAGTTGACAAGCAATGGTAGTAAAACATATCCATGTTTGGTCCATCTTTATTATACAATGCATCACAGAAGAGAAGAGAACTGCACTCTTCTAGGTTCTTACACAGCGATCGGTGGTAATTAGTGGTAATTTCTTCCCCTGAAGATGGGATCGACAGGTTGTCCTGAAATGTCGGTACGAAATTACCACTACTTGCTGTTTAATAACCCAGGAGAGTGCAGTTCTGTTCTCTGATGCACTGTATCTGTTCTCATCTACTTCACAACTGAAGCCTAAAATCATTTATCAGAGAAGTTTATCTACATACACTTTACTACAACTTTTATCTTGTTTAGCCTAATTAATTTTACTGATGTACCAAATTCAGTGAGATACTGATTATTTCATAATGTTTATCTAAAGGGTTTCAGTTAATTTAGATAGTTCCACATTTGTCACACAAGGGTTCAACCGTCTATCCCCCACCATAACTCAAACTCTTATACATACTGTTGACGTACAGCAGCCTATGTGTATAGTATTAACCTTTTGATGCCCAACGACGACTATAGTGGTCGTACCACACTGCTAACCTCTGAAGTTCATTTTATATATTTATTCAACAAATATAGGTACTAAATATTTTAAACATGGTATATACTCTCCGTTTCTTCCTCTTCAAAATGCAGTTTGTTTCATAATTCTAACTTATTTTGTTCCTGTATTATTCACATTTTATATTCAGGATGTGCTAAAATTAAAAAAATAATTCCGGCGCCAAAAGGTTAATAATCTAAAGCTTAACCCCTTGTAAGCTACTGCCAGTGCCAGCGTACATGCTCTTACAGCTACATTTCAATGTCACCAAATCGCAGCAGTGATTTTTTTCCCCAATTTCTCGATTTAATTTATTGTGTAACTGTAAACCAAATGCATTCGTGGGACAAAGATATAAACTGAAGAGCATATAGCTGCGATCTGTCAATATCGATATGATATACCAGCACACTCTAAGAGCACACTTCAAACACCTCACAATCAAACATGCCAACAACTGTTCAGACAGAACTGTCAACCATGTGTATGACATGGTATGGGTAATTTAATAAAGTGGTGGGGTTATTTGGCATTCAGTGTGACGACAAGAGCATGTTCAGTTGATGCAAACAGATGGAGTATGTAATAAGCATTAACCACACAGACAAAGGAAAATAATTTTCCGAAACTTCAGGCAGAATGGACAATGTCGTGGCCAACTCTTGAATCGTGAATACCCAGAATTATATCGCATGCCTTACTACCGAGACTCCTTCTCAGTCAAATGTTGCACACAAGATTGTTATCAGCGCACTGCCAATAACATGTACATTACAGCAGAGTTGATACGAATGTGGAATCCCGAACACAGCAGTATGAAGACTGCATGCACCAAAATGTCACCTGTACTGGGAAAATAAGTCATTTATGAGAACGGCAGAAGTTTAAGATTAAACCAATTCAAAACATTGAGTTTATTATTTTCGCTGACTCTGAATTACTGTACAAGTTTTTGAATTTCACATAGCTTAATAAATTAAAAAGGACACGTGATACAGAAAATTCAATGAAACAAATTCCTCAAAACTTTGTAACTCTAATTATCACAATATAAAAAAGTAATAAATATATACACTGTACAGTCTCGTCTGTGATGTTAGCAACACTTCAAATGACTCAGATAACTCCTGTTGTAGTTCCAGAATCTTCACTTTTGCTCTCAAGAGAGAAGGGTGGAATCCGGCAGTCAAATGTGTAGCCATCCTCTCGCTCCATGCGAAATGTACCCCTGCACAAGATCATCAAAGTGTCCTAGATGATAGTTATGGAATAAGGATAGTAAAGACATAACACTAATACACTAGCACACATGTGTGTGTATGTGCATGATGTCAGCATATGGTCTTATATCATAGATATACAGCCCTATAAACCTTGAGTTATTTATGTTACATTTCGGTACAGTAAGCTAATACAATTTACTCCCCAGACAGATACGATGTAATACAACATGTAAAAGACATTTACTGGAAACTTAAAAAAAGCTGCTTGCTTGAAACATCTGGTCTCATGTAGTATTAGTGTTGTAACATGTCAATTTAAATTTAATTTCTGGACACCAGTACATTATATATTCTGACCAAAATAACGTCATTCCCACTGGCTTTTGATTAACCTGTTACATCCTCTCCTACATCAGGTTGCCTGCCCTAGGAAAACTAATCATAATTTTTCCTAATATTCCTCAATCATAAATGTAATAAAAGGTACAGCACATCACCTGTAGCTTGCATATAATAACATTGTCATGTAATAGCATAATATCACTCACAGATGGCAGCAACCATTTGCATTTTGCATAAAATACACTCCCAGTGACCACGACCTGTAGCACAAGATTGTACACGTACTCTTAAAAACATAGATAGGTTCAGAATACACATATATATATATATATATATCTCACCACATGTGTCCACTTGGTGCTTGCAAACTGACATGACTACTGTACTGAAATGCAGGTAAACTGCTGGACAGAACAGGCTCTTGGCCCACAACCCCACGACCTCGCACTGTCTCTAATGTCCCAGACAGACTGAATATTCTCCAGTGCCTCTCTCGCAACTGGACTGTCAGGTCCCCCAGGTTTTCCAGTCGGATGCAGTAGCGCCACTGTCAACATCACACATCTATAAACCAACACTGTATCATCAAGTGAATACATTCTTGACGAAATCCTCGAGTTTTAGTACACAGACAAGAATTGAAAATGGTTAAAATAAACTAATATACAAACAGTTTTTACCAAGTTATTTGTTTTTCACCAATATAACCAAATCTGTTGAGAAGCATAACATGTAACTACATGAAAAAACTTAAGATCTACTATGTATAACCAACAAGTTAGATGCAATAATTATTTACAATGATAATCCTTTTTTAAGTATGTTACTTAACAATATTCTCAACTACTAAGATTACATGGTGTCTGTAATAATGGGATGAATGAGTATGGAGAACTGGTGTAATGATACTGCAAGGGGAGCCAAACCTGCACCAGTTACACTTTGTTCACTGCAAACAAAGAGAGAGTGTGTGTGTGTTTGTGTGTGTGTGTGTGTGTGTGTGTGTGTGTGTGTGTGCGTACGCACGTGTGCATGCAAGAATCCAAGACATTATTGACAAAATGCATCTTTCATGATTGTCTATTGACCAGCAGCTTCATAAGAACAATTTACAATGAACAGCACTGTACACTTAATGTCAGGACCTAGGCCAACCACAAGGTACATTTCAACATCTACACAGTTGTCATGCTTTTAGATATTCTACTCAACCAAACCCAGGATAGTGTAGTTAGTATAGTGACTTTGTACAGGCTGGACAGTCTCGGGATCAAGTGCTGGTGGGCACAAGATTTTCCACACCCATTCAGACCTGCCATGTGGCCCACTCAGCCTTTTGTACTATGGCTATTGGGTCTCATTCCCAGGGGTATAGCATCCAGGGTGTGGCATTGACAATCAACCCCCACCTAGTACAGAGGTTAAAGTAAGAGTAAAGCTAATCCTCTACTCCCCCTCCAGGCCTTCACGGCCTGTTCTAGGTTGAACTTAATCGCAAAGATGTTGGAACAATTTTTCACCTCAGCTGAAATGTGGAGGTATTTATGTTTCATAACAATGCTGAAAAATCACACAAAACTGAAAAAAATAATAAATTATAAACATAATGCCTCTATACAGACACAGACCCAGAACACAGAGGTAGCCTGTGATTCCCGGCAACCCATGTAGAATGGAATCACTGTAACACGAACATTCTCTGTTGTCTCCTTGTGGACATCTGACAGCTCAAGCCAGGGGTGATTCTTCTTTTGCCATGCACGCAGTGTTTCCTGGGCCCCAAATGGAGGATCTGTAAATAATATAATTGGAATCAGATTATGCATACAAATTCTGCATAAACTTACTTCAAATGATGAAAATGAGCAAGGATCCAGGCTGCTTATTATTTCCTACTGAAGAAATCCATAACAGAACATTACTGTTACTTATTCAAACTTGTCTTTAAGTCTCTAAGGTTTGTCATGAAGGCACATCTAACTTCAGCAATAGAGAGACGTGAGTGTTCAGCCATTTATGCTGGCTACTTTACACTCAGGGAAACAGCCCCCTGATACCCCCTGCAGGGAAGGCTGGTGTTAGTCTATGAATGTTATTTCCTCTTACTCTACCATTCTATATTAACAGCAATAACAATACAGCACTTACAAAGATTCAAGTCTTCTTGGATGTTACATTGTGTTGCCTCGTAGAAAGTTAATGTTGTTTTTGAGGAGTGCAGTGCCTCCAAAACGCAGGAAACTATTTGCCAGTCAACACAGCATAACATCCCAGAAGACCCGAATCATCACCAACACTGCTGTTAGAATCTAAAATCTTCCAAAATTTTACTCCTCATATACCACGCATTATGACTGGAAATTGTTCTCAAAGATCACGTCCAATCATATGGGTAGCAAAAACATTTGTACCTTTGTCTGGATAGTACATGAGGAACTTGTCAAACAACTCATGGTTCAAAGGCTGCTTCTCTGTTGTAGTATAAGGAAGAATGTCTTCATGAGCAACATAGTCCAGACCTGGGATTGCATACAGACTACGACTACTGTCCTGGTTGCCAAGGAACGTCACAGCTTCTGTCTGGGCCCGCTGCAATTCAAACAATCTCAATATAGAAATACTTCACTGTTGACACTAAATACACCAAATCTACAGTTCATCATGGGAATGACAGCATTGAAATCTGAGACTTCCATCAGAATAACTAAACACAAAAACAAATTCTAGCTCAGAATAATGCAGCACCATTCTTGGTGGACTACATGTTACAGAACTGTATTGTTTTGTGCAATAACATGAAACATGGCTGTACAAAAGGAGTATTTATACAAGACATTTGTCATTTGTTTAAAGCATAAGTCACAAAGGACATGTTATCTGATTCTGACATCAGTCAAGTGCCAGGGTAAAGATTCCAATGTACAGTAAAAGCTGTCTTTTGCCATCTGAAAGCCCAAAATACAGAGAAAATAGGAGCTCAACTGTAATTCACCCTTCCCTATGCTCTCTACAGATATGTGCACCAGTACCTACAATGTAAGGACAATCCCTGGAGTCTATCAACACCTGATAGAATGTGTGTGTCCGCCCCTTCACTTCCTTCCCCACATGATTAAAGTTGCCATCATCTTGGCTGTAAACAAAATCAGACACACAAAGCACTAGAAAGAAATTAACATGATAATTCAGAATACAAAACCAACACTGAAGTATAAAGTTCTCAATTTATACCCCTTCTAACAATCCAGAGTTAATAATATGCAAACTCCAAGGTAGTATGTATACAGGTTTTTTTTTCTGTGGCGCTGCGGCCTAACATGGGTCATGGCCTCCTCATTCTTGAGGTTTCTTGATCACACGCAATGACGCACCACAGTTGGTAGGACTCCTCTGGACGAGTGATCAGCTCGTTGCAGAGACCTCTATCTGACAACACACAACACTCACAACAGACAGAC
>Ga0123355_10022513_pt1 | contig 10103 bp, 2 predicted proteins | sample TergutEmb28metaG_3_FD_89872 | JGI IMG/M metagenome (GOLD analysis project Ga0123355, IMG submission 89872) | Embiratermes neotenicus P1 segment gut microbial communities from Petit-Saut dam, French Guiana - Emb289 P1 | ecosystem: Host-associated > Arthropoda: Insects > Digestive system > Gut ...
AGACGAAGCGCAGACCGCTTTATTTAAAGACCCAGTCCGTACCGCGCTGTAAACACTTTTCATATCTGTTATAAAAACCAATCAGTTTATGCTGTAAGTGGCACAAGTCGCTGTTTGTTCTCAAATAAATACAAAACGCATAAATACAGTGTGGGCAGAGCGTACAGTTGTTGAATGTTAAACTGTTGGTGCATCACGTAACAGGTAGGCTTTAAAGGGTTAATCGACGTTCGAAAAGTAGTTATTATGTAATAACACAGCAACTGAATGGAACCATAATTCAGAACTTCCTTTCTTTAAAATTAAAGACTTTTGGTAACAATAATTTCATTATATGCAATTTTTCCTTTAATTTAATACACCAGCCAACGTAGTGTTCATGTTATGTACTTTTCTGTTAACAGGATAAAGGTATAGACAGGTACGGACTGGCTAATACTATTTCGTTTTACGTCATGGGTCCTAACGCTAAGCAAGACAGGTAACGTAGGTATGACGCAACATTGCGGCGTTTTCGTGCAACAATTGCTGCTGTGGAAAAGCTATGAGTATTACACATTCTGAGTTTGCGTTTGCAGCCTTAGGAATCCAGCATGCAATGCGCATGCGCCATATTGCCATCTGTGGCCTGCCCAACTCTACAATATTTTTTTCATATTAGCTCATAAAAGGCATTATTTTAGAAAGACGGTATTGAACATAAAATATTCAAAAACTCAAAAATTATTCAAAAACTCGAAAATTATTCAAACACTCGAAAATTATTCAAACACTAGAAAATAATTCAAACACTCGAAAATAATTCAAATACTCGATAATCAATCAAATATTCCAAAATGAATCAAATGCTCGAAAATCAATTGAATGCTCGAAAATCAATCAAATGCTTTAAAATCAACCAATTGCTCGAAAATCATTCAGATGCTCGAAAATAATTCAAAACCTCGAAAATCACTCAAATACTCGAAAATCATTCAAATCCTCGAAAATCAACGAACTGTACGGCGGCAATGTACCAAACCGTACGGCGGCAATTTACCAAACTGTACGGCGACAATGTACCAAACTGCACGATGCAATAGGTGTAGGTGGGCGTGGTGGAACCCAGACAAAATACCCTGGAAAAAGTCGAAAGCCCAAAACTCCCCACAGGTGAATTTTTCTCGACAGATTTGTGAAAAGATTTTAAAATATCAAATTACGTGAAAATTCGGCCGTTGGGAACCGAGTTGTTCTACGTGGGCAGAAGGAAGAAACATGACGAAGCTAAGAGTCGTGTTTTGCAATTTTGCGAAAAGCACCTAACAAAATTCATACCAACAGACATGTCAATACCACCGTCCCCATCTGTGGTCCTCCTGCCACTTGGGGGCAGCGAGAGATAGGGTTTTGTAACGGAGTTCGCTGTTATTTGAACAGCGTGACCTTACGCAAACTCTATGTTGTGAGACTTCAGGCTGTCACGTCTGTGGCGTCCTGGGATATGACGCCGTGTAGTTTGCAACCCAGACACGAAAGTTGCACAGTAACCTCCTTCAGGGTACAGTATAGCAGAGCTCAAAATTCAAATAATATTACAACAGACGGTCGGTCAGTCAGTCAGTCAGTCAACAAAACCTGTGGTCGAGTCCTCCCTGACCTGATGTCAGTCTGTGTGTTGAACCACAGAACCATACTCTGTTAGTCTTGGTGTGCCATCTCTGAAGAGCGTGTGGGTTAAACAGACCTGGTAAATATCGTGCAGTTATTGAGAAGGGAGGGACGAAACAAGACCTGACAGATCACCAATGAACGTCTGTATTCCTATATTACACAACCATATAAAAGATTAGATCTGAATTCAGTTCCTCCCTCACATTTAACACACCCACTCTCCATTACAAGGACTAGATAACTCTGGGTGAGAAAGCAGTCAATCTTATTCTGAGAGATGTAATGACGGTGTAGTAAACGCATGATAAAATAAATAAAATTTTCCAAATGTTACAGCAGGTGGTAGACTGAAATGTGACGGCAAACGCACAGAAACCAGATTTCGTCTTTCGGCGAAACGGACGGGTCCACTTAAACTTTGGGCACCATGCATCCTCTATACAGGACAGGCGTTCCGCCACTCTGCAGAGAAAGCTTTTTATATACTTAACCAACAAATATATTTCATTAAATTTTTTTAGACTTTCTGAACAATCTTAATTTATTCTTCTACAAAATGTCACGTATTTCATAACGTTACCTTTTTTAGTTTGTAAAATATTCACAGTTTACTTAAATGATGTGCTAAATTTTAAATGTCCAAACTACAGGGCCAAAGGGTTAAATCGGCTGGGGGCGTCAGTTCAGTCGACTACTGGCAGCCGATGTGTGCGCATCAGCGGTAGTAAAGCTGGATACACCATGTTCCGAGGTAGTGTGAAGAGTACTGGCTACCCACTCCATTCTCTAGTTTCCCCTTCACTTCCCCTCCCGTACGTCACCGTGTGCCATCACACTTCAACTGGAGTCTACCCAGTATCATGTCGCCAGCGTTACAGTGTATAACGGTTCATGTCCATTTTTGGGGTACAACTCTTCACAGTAAGAAATTAACGTCAAGTATTTATACATAATCTTTGAAAAATCAAGCATCATTCTTGTTTGATGCTATTTAATGATGGGAAAACCTGAATAAATGAAAAGAATTCACGGAACAGGTCACAATAATAAGACCGAATTAAAGTAATCTGGAAATAATGGGAAGGCAGAGGGGATTGCACGCACGTGTCTCAGAAATGGGCTCTTGTGAATTCGGTAATAGTGAATTCGTTTCCACAGAAAATGGAAAAATGCATTGTTCGGACGAGGAACTACAAATGCTTTGGAAAGCTTAATGAATATACTGCACAGATGAAAATCACTGGTTAAGAATATCGTTCAATTGTACGTAAATATAGCCGACATCGGACACGGAGTACATGGGAAGACGAAACGCAACTTCACCAAAGTATAATAAAATTAATTATATACGTCAGCATTACATTTTATTTATACATAAGGCTACATGTTTCGACCTATCGGTCGGTCATCTTCAGGCCTACATAGCAGACTAAATCATTGGTGCTGTGTGCACATTGGGATCTCAATATGTTTACATTAATAAAATACATACTATCTGGTAAGTTTCTTTGCTAAGGACGAATGAAATATGCAATGCGCACTTATCTGGTTAAATGTTTAAAATCGTGGGTTAACATTTAACAAAACAGGTCAACTGTTTTAATTGTTAAATGTTAACCTATTTGTTTAACAATTAAAACAGCGGAACTGCTTTAGTTGTTAAATGTTAACCTATTTGTTTAACGATTAAAACATCTGAACTGTTTTAATTGTTAAATGTTAAACTATTTGTTTAACAATTAAAATATTTGAACTCTTTTAATTGTTAAATATTAACCCATTTATTTAACAATTAAAACAGTTGAACTCTTTTAATTGTTAAATGTTAACCTATTTGTTTAACAATTAAAACATTTGAACTCATTTGATTGTTAAAATATTAACCCATTTGTTTAACAATTAAAACAGTTGAACTCTTTTAATTGTTAAATGTTAACCTATTTGTTTAACAATTAAACATTTGAACTGTTTTAATTGTTAAATATTAACCTATTTGTTTAACAATTAAAACAGTTTAACTGTTTTAATTGTTAAATGTTAACCTATTTGTTTAACAATTAAAACATTTGAACTCATTTAATTGTTAAAATATTAACCTATTTGTTTAACAATTAAAACAGTTGAACTCTTTTAATTGTTTAATGTCAACCTATGATTCTAAACATTTTATCCAGATAATTGCGTATTACATATTTCATTCGTCCTTAACAAAGAAACTTACCTGATATTAAGTATTTTATAAACATAAACATATTGAGATCCCAATGTGCACACAGCACCAATGACATTCCGCTATGTAGACCTGAAGATGACCTACTGATGGGTCGAAACATGTAGCCTTATGTATAAATAAAAAAAGGTAGTGCTGAAGTATATAATTAATTATATTACACATTCATTCTACCACTTCGTGATGCCTCCTTTCAAGTTCGGTAAAGTAGCCAAACAATTAGAAGGCAAGCGTCATTGTGTTTCCACGAAAGAACTGACTCGCTGTGAGTGACATTTCCGGAACGAGAGTGATTACGGAATTTTAAATAAACTTACTCAATTTTGGTTGCGTCAGTAGTGGTTAAGCTTCGGGTAAACCCCATTTAACGGACCATTGTGAAGTCTGGGGGTAGAACCACTGATTCTTCGTAACGAAACTAATTAAACCACTTGCCTGTTTATTTTAACACACTGTCTCTCTCTTGTACCTACTGCATGCAGCATTGTGCCACCTACTTTCACAAAGACACACTAGCATACGTTTCGTAACGTGACAAAAGACGGGAATATCAGATATTTTGTGCACGTATCGGACATTTTGTGCATACTTTCTATGAATACGCATAAGGAAAGAAACAGACAATACATTTTGTACAACGAGTATTTAAGCTTTAGGCTTAACTGGATTCACTACAAACGCGCAAAACTTGATTAACGTCCTGCAACACGTTGGTCAGTTGATTTAACATTCAGGAAAATATGCATTTTTTTGCCCACACTCCATATTGTCGCATTTCTCATGACGTCCACAACTAAGAGATACTGTAATTTATACCGTAACTAGGTTATGGGCCAGAAAATCCGGAGTTCGAATCCCGGCAGAGGTAAAGACTTTTCTCCTAACCTTCCTGACCGACTCTATATCCCACTCAGCCTAATATTAAAAAGGGTACTGGGATTATTTTCCGCGGATAAAGCGATCGGTACGTGAAGTTGACCAATCACGTCCATCTAGTGACGCGGTTACGTGAGACAGAAGCCATTTCCCCCCCTCTACTTTTATAGCGTGGATACGGAAATCTTTTGCTTTACTATTACGTCATTTAATACTGGAGATGTAACGCGAGGGACGAACATAATTCTTAAATATTTATAACCCTTCAGTCCATTTTTTTAAACACAAAAGTAGAATACAACGTTTCGGAGACAGGTTGTGCTTCCGTCCTCAGATAAAAGGACTGGGTCTGATAAATAGCGCAGTCAGTAAATTCTGCATCTCTTAAGAATGTGTTCAACCCCAAGTCCGCCAGGCGGTATTATGCCCTATTGGCCACATTTGTAAATTACATGTAAACTATAAGGATTACACAGTGTTACATTTTACGTAACACTTACTGCGATTTTTAAAAGTGCGGTCCGCGCACCATCCTAAAATAACGGTGATTGGCATTTCCCAAAAAGGGCTGCACACCCACAATTTAGATGACATTCGGGCTTCAACCGAGTACGCGATGGTTTGGTCAACCTACAGGTTCAGCATACGCCACAGTCGATTTTCAACCTCAAATAAGCCGACCTTACATTTAAGTGGGAACCAAGAGTGCAGAACGCGGTATGCAGTAGACTGCGTTTGAAATGTGATGGCACACACCCAGAAACCAGATTTCGTCTTTCGACAAAACGGACGAGTCCATTTACATCGGCCGGGGGGCGTCAGTTCAGTCGACTACTGGCAGCCGAGGTGTGCGCATCAGCGGTAGTGATGCTGGATACACCATTTTCCGAGGTAGTGTGAAGAGTACTGGCTACCCACTTCATTCGCCAGTTTCCCCTTCATTTCCCCTCCCGTGCGTCAACGTGTCCCATCACATTTCAACCGGACTCTACCAATTCTGTACTGTAATATTACTTGAAATATGCGCTGGTCACTGTTTCATCTCGAGATATTGTGTCAGCAGCAAATAAAATTCCAAAAATCCGCTTTGATCATGAGAACCGAAACGCATCCACGCATCATAATTTCAACACCTAACAGTTCATTTAAATCTGTAGTCTGCCTTACGACAGGTTCAAAGCCTCTTCCAAAGCGAACTGTCCACACAATGCGATCTAGAGCTTCTTCTTTCAACTTAGAGTATCCTACCTTTTCTTTAAGTTCACATCTTTTTCCTCGTATTCCCTTCACCTCTAACCTTTCCTCTATCTTCCCTTCATTAACACGTTTTAGAGGGCAGTCCCTACGCAAGGTGTGACAAATCTAGTTACACCGTCTCACATAACAATTATCCCTTTAACCCTCTGACGCCTAACGACCCCTATAGTGGTTTTACCGCACTGCTAACCTCTAAACGTTGCATTTTATACATTTATTAAACAAATACAGGTACCGGATATTTTAAACATGGTATATACTGTCCGTTTTTTTTTTCTTTCTTCAAAATGCACTTTGTTTCATAATTCTAACATATTTGGTTCCTGTTTTTTTCACATTTTATATACAGAATGTGCTAAAATTTAAAAAGAATAATTCCGGCGCCAAAAGGTTAAACACCGAATTAAATCCCATCTGCCACCGCTGGCATTATTAGAAGCTCACCATATTCTCCACGTTAGTAGGGTAAGGGTTATGATGAATGAAAACATGAGAGCAAATTCTGCCCCATTCTGTACACCAAATGGTGGCAGAGCAATAAGTCGGTAATTTGACTAGATTAACAACTACCCACTTTCTCGACAAGAAATTATCTATACGGGATGACATGTCCCACGTAAACCATAAGTTCGTCGACATGTTCCTACTACCACTAGCAAGCAGGACTGCTGAGCTACGCTCCTCAGAGGCAGTTCAAATACAGTAATGGCCTACCACAACTGAGTGGCCTGTGGATTCCGTTTAACATTATGTCAATATCTAAATCCTTTTGTTATAGCCCCATCACCTCAAACAAGTGGTGGGTGGAGCCTACCGAATATGGAGTTCATATTGTCATAGGTCTAGAGCACTGTTTTACAGGATGCCCGAAAGAATGCTTTGCATGGCACACAATGGGGACCACTGCAATGGCAGAAAATGAAAGAAACGGTATGCTTAATTAAGACGCAAGGTCTTTGTGTTTGGATCAGTGCGCCGTGAACCAGAATGCGCTGGATGATCGGACTGTTGGTGGCTAGCTTGGAGTGCTGTGAACTGCTTGGCTTCATGATGGCGGATATCACCGACGGTTTCCAGTGTCGACTGTTGGCCTGTCCCTCAGGCCCAAACCGCGGGCATGCACTGAAGTGAGCGGAATGCCAATATGGTTGAACGTCTTAAGGGCGCTATACTCTCTCAGTTAAACTGAACGATTTTAGTGTGTGACGTCTTACCTAAGGTAAAAAACTGAGTAAACTGCGCAGTTTTGACAGGTAATAGTACAGACCCCAAAACTGTCTTTTCAGTCGCCTTTTACACAGAGAACTGCGCAGTTCACTAAGGGAATCCAACAGTTTCCTCAGTTTACCTGCCGAAACCACGATGGCATCATCTCAAGGCACATCGGTTTCTAGCAATTCATTCAGCAGATGAGAATCGCATGATATATTCCTTTTCAAACTTCACTCCTTACTCAACATTTTACGCTTTCTTCTCTTCTTTTCGGATAACATTATAGCCTATGTGGCTAGCAAACAGCAAATGACAGCCTTGTTTTTATCCACCGCAGTCACACGCACAAGAAGACACACAGAGCTGACAAAAAAACTGAAAAACTGATGGGAAACGTGTGCTGTGCCAGAGAACATTCAGTTCAGTGTTTGATGCAGTTTTTTACACAGTTAAACTGCACAATTTAACTTAGAGTGTATGGGGCCCTTTACGAAATGATCTGGGCATGTCAGGTTTCCATTTCTTAGACAAGATCTCCAAGGTGACCGGAGAGTCTGTAATACAAGCTTGTCTCCGATTCTATTTAGGTACTGCTTTGACTTTTTGTTACGTAAGCACGATCCTCGGTAAAGTGAAGGCCAGTATTCACTGTCTTCCAACAGGATGACTGTTCAAGTATAGGCTCGATCCTGCGCCCTGTAGGAATCAAGACTTTTGTCTTCTGCTATGAACTGGAAAGTCGGCCAATGTCACTAGTAATGACTCAGTTTCAGAGAATGACTGCAAACGAGGCAATTCAGACAGCCTGACTCCACTTTCATATTCAAGAATCGATCGCAAATTAACTTCACACGGCGTACATTTTCCCAACTACACAACCCATACTGATTCTGATTATATGATAGGAATTCATTGCTTAGTTTTCTTGTCTGTTTGCAGTGCTAAAACAAAATAATGGAGGCCATAAAAAGACTATCGTGAGGTTCAGCCACTTCAACACGAAGCGCAGAATGCTTTACTTAAAGACCCAGTCCGTACCGCGCTGTAAACCCTTTTCATCTCGGCTATAAAAACCAACTAGTTTATGCTGTAAGTGGCAAAAGTCACTGTTTGTTCTTAGACAAATAAAATACACATAAATACAGTGTGGGCAGAGCGTACAGTTGTTGCAATATTAACCTTTAAAGACGAAGCGCAGAATGCTTTATTTAAATACACAGTCCGTACCGCGCTGTAAACGCTTTTCATCTGAGTTATAAAAACCAATCAGTTTATGCTGTAAGTGGCACAAGTCGCTGTTTGTTCTCAGATAAATACAAAACACATAAATACAGTGTAGGCAGAGCGTAAAGTTGTTGAATGTTAAACTGTTGGTGCCTCACGTAACCGGTAGGCTTTGGAAAGTTATACAGCTGTAATGTGATGGCTAATAACAGAGGACACGAAAATATGTCCGCAGACAATTGAAAAGTTCGTCCCACGATTGGACCAGAGCTTCAGTTTCTCTGGGGACTGTAAAAAAATTAGCGGGGTGCTGCAAAAATAAATTAGAACTCTTCTTATTAGAAGTGACAATAAAGAACACAAATATAAGCCTGTGTATTATAAACTTATTTTCTGACCTATAATCACGTAAAACCCCTATTTTTTGACTTCAGATAGAAAAACGTAAAAGTGTAATAAGACGGAATAATGGCCCTTTAACACATAAGCTCTAATTTAATCGAGAAAAATAGTGATTAGAAACGAAACATAATTACTTACTACAATATCCTTCGTACACAATTATTTAACAAAGTGATCACTTACGATTTAAAGGTGCTCTCTTGTTTACTTAAGTAGGAAGTCTGTACCATTCAGAACTTACCTGTAGGAAGAAAGAAAAGAACATTATAATCAAATTCAACCACAAAGTAACGTTATAGTAATTGAAGGTAATCCAGTGATTGCAGACACTTACTTACTTACTCCATGGTGCAGAGTACTTCTTGAGAAGCTAATTGGTTTGCAGCTAGTCAAGAAATTCCCCGCATTTCAGGGAACCCGAAGGTTCATTACCGCACTCACAAGCGTCCGCCAACTGTCTCTATCCTGGGCCAGCCCAATCCAGTCCGTATACCCACATCCCACCTCCTGGAGATTCATCCTAATATTATCCAGCCATCTATGCCTAGGTCTACCCAGTGGTTCTTTCACTCCGGTTTCCCTACTGAGACCCCATACACTACCTCTCCTCACCCATACGCGCCACATGCCCAGCCCATCTCATTCTTCTCGATTTTATCACCCGCACAATATTGGGTGAGGAGTAAAGATCATTTTTCTCCTCGTTATATAATCTCCTCCAATCCCCGTAATGACGAAACATGGGTTCATTAAATTAGTTGGAATGTTGGACAGTCAATGACGGAGGCAGTTAGTTTCAACAATATATAAAGTTACGTTAATTTAAATGAAAGCAGGACGTTTGAAAACAAAAGGCTCTGGTTTGCAGGAAACTCTAGGGCTCCATAAGACAGTGTAATCTTGGAGACGGATCACAAATGTATGGATCGTATGCATGCAAATAAAAGATTTGTACTACACTTCTCGCAACTATAATTTAACTTCCTTACATGTCTTAAATCTACAATATACCCAACATTTTTTTGACCACCAACAGAATACTCAAAATACGTAGATGGAGAATCAAAAAGTAAAGGCAAAATACTTTTAACCCTTTGACGCCTAACGACCACTATAGTGGTCGTTACGCACCGCTAACCTCTAAACGTTGCATTTTATATATTTATTCAACAAATACAGATACTGAATATTTTAAACACGGTATATACTCTCCGTTCTTTTCTCTTCAAAATGCAGTTTGTTTCATAAT
>Ga0123355_10022514_pt1 | contig 10102 bp, 6 predicted proteins | sample TergutEmb28metaG_3_FD_89872 | JGI IMG/M metagenome (GOLD analysis project Ga0123355, IMG submission 89872) | Embiratermes neotenicus P1 segment gut microbial communities from Petit-Saut dam, French Guiana - Emb289 P1 | ecosystem: Host-associated > Arthropoda: Insects > Digestive system > Gut ...
TGATCAGTATGAATAGTATCTGTTGACTGTTGGAAATGAACAGAAAAGGTATGAGCCTTGGTGCTAGTGAGTGGGTGATCAGTATGAATAGTATCTGTTGACTGTTGGAAATGAACAGAAAAGAGGTCACTAATTTGGGGTGCACTTCACAGACATAACCTCCAACTGTACGACACAGCCCATTCCCCAGTATTCAGGGCAACACACTAACCAACCACTCATTCTCCCTCCCCTTACCCTTCCTGCAACCCTACACACACTATTCCTTATATCATCTACATTAACCTGACTGTGACTGCTTGACACTGCTCAACCCCAAGAACACTATCCACAGTGGCTAGAGAAACCTGAAGGACAACAGTAAAGGAATGAGGTAACATTTCATTCCCTGTCACCTATTAAATAAATTGATTGGTATCCAAATATGTCCCAAAACAAATGGTAACCAAGCAGTGATCTTCACTTCAGTATAGGATATGGTACAAACGTTTTGTACTTCATAAGGTCAAGTACTTTTGTACAGAAATGAGCATATTTATATCAGAAAATGTTGAAGAATAAAAGACCAACTTGATATCACTTGCTATTTTATTTCACTTTTTATGTGCTCAACATGTTTCAGACATTAATATATCCATCATCAGGAGCTTGCGACTATTCTGTTCAATTACCACATTGGTCGTATTGTTCTGTAAAGACGGAGGATTTAGCATTAGTGTAAATTAATGTCCGAAACATGTTAAGCACATAAGAAGTGAAATAAAATAGCAAGTGACATCAAGTTGGTCTTTTATTCTTCAACTATCACAATGATGCATGGTCCAATAAACATAAGATCCGAAACTGTATTTGCTAACACATATGATTTCACAGGAACCTGCCTTGACTTGTACCAACATTCTGTAAATCACAAAAAATCGTATAAATTAAACACTTACTGCAGCTAAAACACGAAACAAAGTTAGCACTGAACTGTACTGCAGAACAATGCCTTCCTGTGCAGTCGATGTCGATGTCATATGCTGAAAGAAAAAAACTAATTTTTCAGTGCTAACCAGAGGCATAAAAAGGTGCAAAATTTTTGCAGTCAAAATACCATTTGTTTCTTGAACCCATCTAACAATTAGATGCAGTAAACCAACCAACAGAAGTTAAAAAATTAACTCTCTACTACCTTTCATGTCAAAACATGTCAGAACAGCATGGAATTAATGTCTACATTTGGCAAACATACAATGTAACAGAATAATATTACAGTACAGGACAAAATAATGTTACTTTCAGAACAGCTAATATTCTAGTGACATAAATGGAAGGTTACATTACGCACGGACAACAAAACTAATTTTGTAACAGCAGATATATCACTCACATGAATCTGTTACTTTCATTGTTGTTTAACAGTTATTGTTACATGACCTAATAACAGCAATAACATATTTAAATCAACAAAGGATATGATATGATATGTATCACTGACTGAACAAGACACCACACCATATTCAGTCTCAATGCAAGGGTCAGTACAATATAACCTTCAATCTCATATTTGTTATGATTTTATTGTAATAAGGATCTAAAGTTTCTGCCGTGGTGTAATTGAGTTCTTCCCTCTTCTGGGACATTACGCAGCACAGATTGTTCTTCGTTTGCTCAACCCAGATGGGACTGATAGGTCATCCCGAAAAGTCGGTAACTAACTACCATTCTACACTATATAACATCCAAGAATACCCAAGATCTCAAGAATCTGAGAGCTTAACAACACTGCAGAAGTCCATAAAATCTTAAAACTGGTCACAAAACCTACAGTATGAGTCAAGCACGAAGACTTCAGCAATCTGGCTGACCAACAGGATCAATCATTAACATACAATGTTTACGTGATTAGCAGCAGCTTCAGCATGAATTGGGTATTTCATGAGACTAGTATTACATCAGGATGGAGATCGGTAATACGCACAGTGTACGTCTGCGCAGTGACTGGAGTCTGTAGTAATGAAACTGCCAGTTACTGGGTAATGGAGGTATGAAAGGAAGAGTCAGCTTGTTCCTAAACTTCTGCAATCTTCACTTTGTAAAAAAAACATAACAAGTCCCACTGCTTTTGTTATATGATCTAATAATAATCTATGAATTTTAACATAGCAAACTTTATTTTAAAATTCACTTCACATGAACCTAAACAAAACTTCGGGTTTCTTAGTTCCTACCCTACTTGTCATGTTAATCTGGAAACCTCACATTACCTTAATGTTGATACATCAGTGTCAAATTTTGAAAATAAAACAGCCTTTCTTTTGGTAGTGGACAACCATGAGGTCAGGCGAGTCACTGCAGAAACATAACTTCAGGGGTAAATTCAAGTAATTTCAAGGGTTGAAAATATTGCAGATCCATCCTGTGGTACAGTCTGTGCAACTGAGTCTAGTGACAGTCTGTCTCTCATGCCAGTATGCCTTTGGTTTTGGTATCTGTCATCCGTAAAACAACAGACAGCAGCATTTTCCACTTTTAGATACATTGAAATGCACAGTCAAAATACTGAGGCCATTCTTTCTCATACATAACAAAGAATCTCAGAATTATAATGGAAAGGTACTATGGATTTGGAACTTAATTAAGCAATACAGCATGAAAATATACAGAAGGTGTGGAGGCATGTCTTTGTGCATTCTTGATCATAGCACCATGCAGAGTGACCATTAAACGTCATGCCCCAGCTGCCCTGCACTATACAAATAACCCTAAAAATCCACTGCACCAGAGGCTAGGTGGACCCCAGAGTCGGCCTGTACGCCGTGCAAAACAGAAAATGTTTGCCCATCCTGGCTGAGATCAGGAAACATTTGTGGAATTCCTAATGACATGCTGAAAAATAGTGGTATTGCACAGATTGCAAATTTATATTGCTTTTTAAATTATTAAGAAAATTAACAGACAATATAAATGCAAAATATGTACATATATATTATTCTGCACCAATAAAACTCAAGGTATACAACCATATGAGTGACTATCGCATCTAACTTACAATGAACTGGTACTGTATGCACCCTGTAAGTTAGATCACAATGTACTGGTTATGGTATGTGGGGATGTAAAATGGAAAAGCAGCATACATGTACATCACTCAGCATGAAAATAAGAAAAATATTTTAGAATTCACAGCAGTTAGCCAGACGAGTCATAACAGAAATCATTAAGTAGAGCACCCAGGTGCAAAAATGTATGTTTGGCAACAGTCCTGAGGGGGAACTCCAATGACTCAATTATCAAACCAGCAACCTAATCACTACACTGAATAACCTATTCTAGCATCTCATCTCTTGACTATATACATGGGTATGTCAGAACATGTACAGAATGCACCATTTTAAAACAATACAGTATTACTGCAGTTTGTACACTAGCATCAATTTTTCACACATCACCTCTACTGTCAACACACATTTGTCCACCAGGCCATCCACAATCAACAATATAGCCGACACAACAAAATGAAGGAAAAAAGAACCTCTCTGGATATTATATGACTCACCCACATACATAAACAATTAAAATACTGTCATACCAAACAAACTGCAAGCAGTAAATTGTTTACTGGAATGGCTCTTACTTCCGATCCAGTGTCATATTCATCGGAACATTGTATCACGCAGTCGTATGTATGTGCTGTCTTAAACAGTGTGAGAAGCTAAGTGTAACTGAATATCAGTAAGGCCATACATGTTAGCAAACAACAGCATGCATGTAGACAGCACTGGATTCATCATGGTACATGATCTGTGGCCCAGGGGAATGACAGTCAATTATTTAATTACAAGGTAACATAGTGACATTATTTTATCTGACAGCCAGGGCTTGTCATTTCGCATTGGCTTGCGTCACTCGTGAAACTTGAATGTGCGATGAACAGTGTGCTTGTTGAATGTGTTAAGTGTCTGCAAGTGGAAGAAAACCACTGCAAGCACCGTCTGTGAACATGGCGAGTCAAAGATAACATTAGCTGCCATACAATGAACTAAAATGTGTGGACCCAAAATATGCAAAAAACTGGATGAGCACTGACTGTCATAATGGACAACAGTCTGAATGAAAAGAGAATGTGAGGTGTCAGACAAAATAATGTCCTTGTGTTCAAATATGTATACACACACACACATGCATGCATCCGGTCTCACACGCGCGCACTCAAAAATATAAGTCAAAATATTCATTAAAAGTCATACTGTAAACTTGACGGACTGACAGGCTCAATTACTGTTCCATGTATACTGAATCCAACACTGGTATATGATTGTCCTTTTTTTTCTTCCTTCTAAGACGTAAATTCCACAGCCATAAATTAATTTATCGCACTCATCACAGACCCTTAAATCTGCATATTACTCTGCATGTCATAAAAATATTATGAATTTGTTTAGAATCTAATATTTTTCAAAATAATTGCAAATTCATAAATATAAATGGCACATATAATTCAGAAACAACTGCAGTCTCAGTACGGAAGCCACATGACATATTTCGCACAGCAGCAGCTCAATCCCCCACATCACTGTCACGGTCTCCCACAAGGTACAGGAACTCAAAAGCAACTGCAAGCAGACCCGTGCCCAGCAGGTCTCCCACAGCTGTGAGATATGGGATTGCAGAGTTGTCAGGATCTATACGCTGTGTCCACATCCACTGAATCATTATGTGACAAATGTAGAGAAGCAACAGAACCTACGAACACAAAGGCAAAGACGCAAGTCATCTGAGGTGTGACACTGTGTTGCTCAGCAAGTAGTGTTCACTATTCCACAGTATCATGGTGCTTTAACCATCAGGGTCAAATGGTCCAAGAAGACTGCTGGACCCTGAAGATTCTTCAAAACAGTGCGAACTACTCACCCAATGACAAAGTATCACACTCCACAATATGAGTCTCCAGCAGCATTGCTACAATAACTTCAGACTTTACACAAAGATTACCGAACCCCTCACTGAATAATATGGTATGAGAGAGGCCGCTATAACTTGCCTGAAACATTGCTGCAACAAGGTACACCACTACGAAGATAGGCGTGAGAGATGTGTGGCCAGCTTGGAGGTAGCTTATTGTATATGCAAAGATAAGATGGCCTGGAATAACCATCAAAAGAAGAACTCTGGCAGTCCTGGCATGGCCTCCTGCAGAACAGAATGAAATAAACAGGGCTGTGATACTAAGAAAGCAGAAGATGAATTACAGACCATATGTGGACTACTGTCCTCATTTAACAGAAGATAGTTTCTGCAGCTCAGCACTGTTTTGCCTGCCACAATAACAGAACTACACATAATTTTCAGTACTTACACCACATGTTATGAAAAGTTAAGTATCAGTTCAAATATTTTTGAAGTATGTGACAACAGAAGAAAGACAATGCTGATGCTAAGACAGGCCTAGGGATTACAAATTTGTATAACAGGCACAAGCAGTCTAACCAAACCAACTATATGTAATCTGTGCAGAAATATGCATTCTGAGATTCATAAATGAAATGTGTAAGGTCACACAGAGACTGTTCCCGTTCAATAAGAACATGTCCCCTGTGATGAAACTAGTAACAATAATTTTAATAATTTTGAATTCAATTTTTTTTTTGTTTTTCTTCCCTTCTTTGTGAATAATAAGCACTGAAATGAAAGAGTTTATCACAAACGAACTGCACTAATTCTTGAATAGAAAAGCAGTACTACATGATTTGGCTATGAATGGTCACTCAGTACAGTGATCATCCATGGCGTATACACAAAACGACAACACAATGGATTTACAGTGCAATTAAACTACAAGAGCTTTCCCCGATTCCAGACGTTTGGATGCAGAAGATTTTAAATAATTCTCTTGTATTATACTTTATAATATAACTATAACATCACACTGTACATTTGTGTTATAATTGTATACTGGCATTATACAGTATATATATTACTGTCTACTACTGACAAAGGTGTATAATTATGCTGAACACGTCTTTTGAAGTATTGATACTTCCTGTACCTAGCTATAAGTTAACAGCCAAAACATGTAGCAGTGCTTCATATTTGAGAATTAGTACAACTTGCTGGTGATAAACTTGTTTATATGTATCAACTGCAAGGAAGGTGTACAATATTAAATCAGCAATGGGTTCATTTTTCAGTGTATATCATGAATAACAACCTTTTGTTTTTCATTAATATTAATATTACATTTTCCTTAATAAAAGTTTAAGTTTTAAAAACTTCTACTGTATTTCTGCACCCATAACGTACACAGATAACTTTACTGGGGTTCCACAGAAATTTGGATGTATTCACAACAGTTCCACAGATATGGTATGAAGACCAATGCATTAGATCAAGCTCTGGAGATTCCATCTTACCCTGAGTGCAGAAGACACTGAAAGGATTTAAACACACAGCCGAAGTATAATGTGGCAGCTTGCCGAGGCAGGAATCTCGATGCAATGAGGTAGAGATACGACTGGCCTGAACTGCCACAAGATTCCCCCCAACTCCGTTGATCACAGGTTGGAACACTGCTATGCCCTTGAAGTTTGACACTGTGAAGTCTAGTATAAGGCCCCCTATGCTGTAAAACAGGTAACTGTTTAAGTATAAGGACAATGTGCAATTACATTACATTAATATCTAGCTGAAATGAAATAATGGAAACTTCTTATACTGCAAATTTATAAAGGTTTCACAGATACAATCTTCTTTCTTTTGGGACTCTCCCCATTGCCTGTGAATAGCCCCATCTAAGGGGTCCACTAAATTAGGTGTATTCCTTGTCTGAAGATGGGGTAAGGTCGTTCTGAAACACAGTGCTTCACCGAAAATTAGATCATGGACAAAGTAAAAAAGAAAAAAAAAACAGAAAGAAGAAGATTATATCAGTGAGTCATACACCATTGTGACAGCTCGGTATAGTTGGATCATAAAGATATGTGGCATAGAAGCATACCTTACAAATTAATGTTACCATCACAACAAAACAATGTTTACTCATTCTGATTAATGTGAACTTAGTCCTTCTTAGACCAAAGCCAAACCTGTAGTCACTCTCAATCTTAGTATACTTGTGAAATTTGATATTCTCATTTCAGTGTTGCTGAACAATGCACCCTTCTGGCGTGTGATGCTGTGTTATTGGGCAAGCAGTCCCCAACATTTTGAAGGATCACAGTGGCGTCAAAATGTCCAAACTATTCAACCAATGACACAAAGTCACATCCCAGAAGACTGGACATTTTTTTCCCCTTAGTACTGAGAAGTAAATACCCAGCGATCAAAAGTATCTCCTTCCAATTTATCCAGTGGAGTTGGAGGCTGTTCGTTCTTACAAGTGATGATGAAAAGAGATCAAGGCCCCAAGACACTATGTTTGAACAAACTGTGCAGTCATGTTATGTTTTCCCATTAATCCAAGATTAAAATGAAAAAAATGGAAGTGTGAAGTTGGTACAGAGGGCTGCTTGCTTTCATTTACATGTAACTGTAGTGCAGTAACATTAACCTGCTGATCAACATCACAGATACAACAGGTGTCCACTAACCTGCTGATCAACATTACAGATACAAGAGGTGTCCACTAACCTGCTGATTAACATCGCAGATACAACAGGTGTCCACCCCGTGTCCAACACCTCCTTCGTGTACTTGTTCCTGGCAGCAACCCACCCCCAGACTGGTGTCAGTATTATACAAGTTCCAATGATAACAGGAGCAAGCCATTGACGTTCATCTAGAGACAGAAATATATATATATATATATAAGCATAAACTTTGCTCTTGAACATGGCACATCAGACAAACTCTAAACCTTCTTCCAACATTATTTTTACTAAACAGGCACCATTTCTAATTCAGTGGAAGACAAAGTGAGATTTGAGTTTCTCATATCAGTATCCGGATTACTGTAATTTAGGATGCGACACTGTAGTGTAGTACACAGGTACCTAGAACTGGTGGAACCACATCTAACCTGAAAACAGACACAGCAGGTTCCTCCAAAGTGCCAGTACCATTGTGCCACATTACACGCTTACATCCCAAATGACAACAGTCCAGAAGGCAAGTTGTTAGGTCTCTTTGGAACCAAGAGTATGTCAACTTTGATTCTTTACTGCAGGGCTCCACAATCCCAGACACCAGCTCACCGTAGCACACAGATAATTCGTTGTTATGCTTAGAATTACAGAGGCAGGTTTTGAAAATCATTATGTTTTTGGGGGGTCTGAAAATGCCCATTCAACAATCACTTTACCAAACAGCTCACTCAGTGCCACTGAGAAATAACATACCTGCTAAAATCAGTTTTGCGTAACATGAAAATGAGTGGAAGGAATGCTACGCATCTTTGCAATCACTGGCACGGAAGACAGAGCAAATTATAAAGGGAGCAGGCCTTGAGGGTGGAGATGGTTTCACGTGTCAACATACTGTTGGAAAAGACCAGCAACAGTGACAGTGGAGGTCTAAGTTTGTCAGCCACTGCAACATCCACAGAAGCAAAAACAGTGTGGATCCTACATTTTAGAGCTGACTCCTAGTTTCAAAGAAAACATATCATCCTGCTCAACTGTCTCCTCTGCAAGTAGCTATGGCACCTAACTAGAACACTGTATGTAATTTTTGAAGGAAATACAGACAACAAACAATTACTTGAAACAAATACAGATCATGCATATATAATTTTAACACACAGGAAACAAAATCCAGCATCAAAGAAAATCACCTGTAGGAATCCTAAACCCATATGGGTGCAGCTCATTACAAGTGACAGGGGTGGGACATATGTGGCAATAGTGTATCCTGCCCATCACAAATTTCAGTTCTCCCTGGCATTTGCATTATGTGCAGGTGGAAGGAAGGCAGACTTTATGTATCATTGAGCTAGCTTGTAGCAGTTGTTTAATATCAATGCAGAATTTTTTGTGCTTCTCACCTTCCAAAGTGCCTTCATTAACAGATTTTAAAACTGGTGGCAAAAAGAAGCCACAGTACAAATTTAGAAGGAAAATCAGTGCACAACAGCATGTTATTCAAATGCCCATAAGAGGGTTAACACACCTCACACAAACAGTGGGTTCTACAGAACACATTCGGAAATAATTTCTGTGACAATTGGAGACAAAAAATGCAGTATTTAATGACACTGTCCATAATTAAGATTATACAGGGTCAATGGCAGAGGAATGCATGTAAACAACACACATGAAATTAACATACGTATTGCTTCAAATAATAAAGAGGCAATCCATGACAACAATGCCAAAGTGGTGAGGTCTCCCAAGCTGGCTGCAATTGGTGTGGCCACATTATCAGGGTTTACATTGCAGTGCCGCGATGACACAATCACCACAACCATCACAAGACCTGGCATGGGAAAGGACATAAAAAATTAGTATGAATGAGGGAATGCATTCAATCTGAAAAACAGTCTTTGAGGTGTTGCTCTCTAATCCACTTTCCCCTCTAAAATATTTTGATGTCTGCACTGCCTTCAGGTAAAATAAGGCTGGAATGTTCTAGTTTCAGGATGTGAGGAAATGAGGTCACCTGCTAATATACACTTGGACAAAACAGGTGACTGTTCAACAGAGGCTATTACAAATGAACATCACAAAAAATCTACTGGTGTGAGGATGCAACTGAAAACAAAAGTTTCGAATGTAAGAGATCAAAGTTACAACTCGTGCGAAGGCACCTCCAAGAATCATTAAAGTCCACAGTGTTCCACAAGTTATTGAAGTACACAGTGGTGCAAAAAGAACGCATTTTTTTTTTCAAATAATTGTAACTTTTTTAATTTTCAATATAAAAAAATTATGTTAACAACAAAACAACCTGTAATAAATGCAGTTTTGATTACTTACATTGATTACTCAATTACAGAAAATTATATCGGAAAGGTGGCGTCCTTCTTGCCATACACACATCCGGAGCCTCTCCTCAAAGTTCCGCATCACATTTACTAACATTTCTTGTGGCACAGTTGCAATTTCTTCGCGAATGGAAACTTTCAGATCTTCGACTGTACGAGGTTTTCGAACGTAGACTTTTGATTTGAGGTAACCCCAAAGAA
>Ga0123355_10022515_pt1 | contig 10101 bp, 5 predicted proteins | sample TergutEmb28metaG_3_FD_89872 | JGI IMG/M metagenome (GOLD analysis project Ga0123355, IMG submission 89872) | Embiratermes neotenicus P1 segment gut microbial communities from Petit-Saut dam, French Guiana - Emb289 P1 | ecosystem: Host-associated > Arthropoda: Insects > Digestive system > Gut ...
GAATATTTTAAACATGGTATATACTCTCCATTTTTTCCTCTTCAAAATGCAGTTTGTTTCATAAATCTAACGTATTTGGTTCCTGTATTATTCACATTTTATATAGAGAGTGTGCTAAAATTAAAAAAATAATTCCGGTGCCAAAAGGTTAAACTGTAAAAATGATACGCATACAGATAACAACTCCCCAAAGCCTACTTTTGTAACACGACCTAGTTAAATAATTTACAATAGTTCCTGCAGTACAGTAGTACTAAATTTATTTCTGTCAGACTTATATTCAGATTTTCAGCAGAACTCTGCAATAACTAAATAAAAGTGTCTGACACTCTAAATTCAACAGGCAATGAAGTGTCACACAAAGTAACTTCAATACAAAATGGTGTGCCATGTTTCCACCTTATGTTACACAGAATGTAACCTCCTTGTAACTTGAAATCATACATGCATGTCATCCTGATAGCATTTTAATTCTGTAGGCCTATAGCATCGAAGATTCATCATGAAAGTACCGTAGCTGATATCACTTTGTACTGACTGCTCTGGTATGAATAAGATGAATGTAAACTCTGCAGATATGAGTAGGACAGAGACAAAAATTAAGATTTTCCAACCAGTCACGGTAAATAGTGTCTGTAGTTTACATGAATACTGTGTAGGGAATACAGTAATGTGGAAAGATCTAGGGTGCATGCCACAAATTCAGCATCTTGTTGGGCTCTGATTTCTGCCAGAGCACTTTTTCAATGATACTGTTCGCATATCAGTTCAGCCATTCAACACAAAAGGAATATTTGTAGGGCTTCATCACAATGCTGGATACATAATTCAAAGGGAAGCTTTCTTGACAACCCCATCTGTTACTAGGAATGTCATGAGTGTATCTTTCTGTCTGATTGTTGTACATTTATATGCACAGTTCAAGTACATGTACATACATTTCCAAATTAAATACAGCATTTCTTTTTCAATCCAGGCCTGTGACATGTGTCTGCATATATCAAAATCATCACAGCATCATCAATGTCTTCCAGCAACAGTCTCCTTCTTAATTCCATATGTCACAATATGCTGGCCATTGAAACTCTTCCATCCAGATGGTATACACTCAATAAAGTTATGTTTCCTTGACAAAACATTCTGACATTCCATTTCATGCAAAATCAATGTCTGAACCTTCCATTTCTACAGAAGGGAACTGTTCTATAGATCCAGTGACATGTTCATGTAATAAGCCCATTGTTTTGCACTTATTATGGCTCATTCTAACATGACCACTGTTTGTCCCACATAAACCTTTATTTGTTGCAAATCAAAGAAATTCACTGCCTATTCCACTTCCTTCAATTATCCAGCACTGCTCTGTTGTTAGATTCATTACCTGTGCCCAACAAAGCAAAGACTTAAGGAATTGTTGGCCATTCACTAGTTTCATTGCAGGCTGTCTCTCCAATGTCCACATTTTTGTAATGCCACATCTTCTCCTCGATCTACAGCCACTTTGCTTCCTGTTCTTCGTCAACTGGCTGAGACTCAACCCCTTCTTCTGGTCAAACATCAACAGGAAAATCCAAGATTGGATCTTGACATACACCACTCATATATGCTAAATATTCTTTAATTGTTATATAATGTGTTTTCATTCACACAACCAAAGAAACATGTCATTCCTTCATACTATCAGTCTCCAGGTAGTCACATCTAGTGCAGCCTACGTTCTGCTCTTGATGGATCTGTTAAATCACCCCATCCCCACAAATACGCATTATGAGGTTCACACACAGGCTATTTATATGACAGCATATAATAAACAAGGTCTATTTTACCTTGTGTTGCTTAATCATAACACTCTCTAAATGCAGTACTTATGACCCGGAATTGCTGTACATTACAATCCTTATACAGTGCCGGTGATTTACTGTGGGACAACTGTTTGTCTCCTGCACAAGTATTTTCAGGGTCCTCATTAAACTGACAATACTACCAGCTGTGATCATAAATTTCTGCACACCTGCATTTCCAACATGTCCTTCATCAGCATCAATTACATAGCACTCTAGCCATAATGGGTCACTTTTCAATGGTGTTTGGGTTTTTGACAAATGTGGTTTTGGAATGACTGGGCCAGTTCATTAACTCTTGGCTCCATAGGAATTCTGGATGCATCTTGTTCTCTTCCTTTGGTTTTGCACCCACATTGTGTTTCCAGAGGTCTGAATCCTCACTGACAAACATGTTGCTGGTGCTTAGCTGAAGAGACCAACCCACTTTGAAGGCACCCACAGTTGTTTTCAAACTATGTTTTGGTACCCTGCCCAGTTGCCCATACAATGTGTTGTATTAAAGTTCACTTTAGAAAATTCACCTGTTGGACTGTGTCAAGCACAAACAGCACAAGAAGTGAGCCCACTTTCGTAAGTTAATTTCCATGCCTATTATTTGGAAGTGGTGTATCAATATACATATATGCATGAGTACATCCATTTTTCAAAAAAATACTACTGCTTTAAAAATGCTTAATACAATACTGTATACTACAATGAACAATCTTCTTCAAATAAATGTTCTTATTGTAACCGTATATGTGGTAACACTACCTTCACTGCTTACATTAATTTCCTTTCTGTGAACACAATGGTTCCTAGTTTACTTCTTATTTTCCCTAAAACCCATGTAAATAACACTAACAAGAACACTGATATTCTGATTAGAAACTGGGCAACTATTTAATATAATCAGGAACACAGCTTTAGTACGTAAGTAGACAAAAGACAAGCCAGTGAAAAAGTCAACACTAACATCAACACACAACACACCACACACACAACATTTACAACCATTAGTTTACTCAGGTTTGATTTTCACTGGCTTTGTTATGAACTGCTTTTGGTAACTATCCATCCTAAAACAGGCCACCTCGTTCCACTGATGTACTGAAAAGTCATTCTGTATATACAGCATGCAACACACATTGGTTGTGAGGGATATGGAAAAATGATCAGTTTCTGATGGCAGAAAAATCTTATATTGTGAAACATGTAATTTCTTATGAATCTATCGGCAAAACGACAACTATCAGATAACAAACCATCCTATAATAAGCTATATTTTTTTGTCACAAGACAGTACATTATTTGGAATAGTAGAATTTACTCAGTCATATCATCCAATTTCTTCATCAGTATATAAGCAAAGTAGCTGATGAACATAATAACTGAAGGTTATAAACCTTGAACCTTCAACCTCCACATTTATACATACAAACTTTATTCTTCTTATTACTTCTCTACTTGTGGATTATAAGATTTGGAAAATCTTTTGTGGCCTACATGCTCATCCTTCCAAACTGCAATTTAAGTGGCTCTACAGACCCACTAACCTGACATGATAATCTTTCATATGCAAATGATGTTACACACTGATCATTATTCCATATACCCTCTTTTCAAAATGAAAATGATATGATAATCAGTAAATTCTGAGATGTAAGTAAAGGAGAAGCAATTTTATATAATTCTAATATCTTTCAACCTACACAATATAATTTGTTTTGTGAGATGTCGTAAGACTTCTCCAACCAGAGATGTCAGCTGGAACTTGTTACTATATATTGGGTTGAAATATGACACATTTTCTCAGTCACTGCCCACACATACTGCCATTCACCTCTTCAATTACTTCACTGTCATACATATAAACAATCTTCAATAGTCTCAATGTATGACAGTTATGCTAAATAAAAAACAACTCACTAAGCACAGTCACGGTCTTATGGGATGTGACACAGTGCAGTTTGGCAGGTAACTACCAATGTTTCATAGAAATATGCTGCCTCATTATTCAGAGTGGAACCTAAAAATGAAGGCAGCACAAACCTCTCCAATGTTGATACCTGTGTATTTAACTACAAAGTGTCACACCCTAATACTCACCATAATGAGAAATTCTTATCTCATGTATCACCAACCAGTTAGTCACTGAACCAATACTTCCATCTTACATCTCCTTACTGAAAACCAGATCTGAACACTTTCTGCCCAACATGTACGTACCGCACATTGCTTCTTCCACATCTCTATGTTCTTTCTCTGGGCTTTGGTGAAATGGTCCCAAACCTTCTTGTGACTGGCAGCTGAGAAAACCCTCTCGATCTGACCGACTGACCAGTGAGGAGAGACAAGCACAGTTAGAAGAAATAACAATCACCCTGCATAGGGTGGATCCTTCCTGCTAGCCCTTCACCAATTGACATATTGCATCAAGTAAGTACGTGTGAATGCTTCAAATTTCTCCTTAGCTATTTTCAGTGCATATTTGTTACATCTATGTAATAACATATAAGTATATGTAATTTGGAATTAACCAGAGGTTTTATTGTGCTGATTTCAGGCAGACTGGTACTACAAGTAATACATCTTGTGAGCTTGTTTTATGCAACAGACACAGCCCTTTGGCATTGTTAATAACAACATTAACCCATGTAATAAGCTAAACACAGAGGAAGTGTTGTGTATACATGAAAATAAATTCAACTGTACATGTAGCATAAAATTATGTAAATATTAGTGTGATTCATAAACATGAAAATCCTGTCATCTGTATATTTCAACACACTTGTTAAAATACATTTTTCGCATTTTGCATTAAATATAATTTGGACTGCTATTTACTCACTGCTGATTAGATTTAATCCAAGAACAACTGCTTCATTTTGGTACTCAGTCTTATGACAGTAAAGACAGAAGCGTGCAATTAGCAATCACACTGTGGCAGGGCACACCGCCAGCAGTTAAAATGACTGAGGCAAACATAATAAATTTTAACTGCTCACCCCCTTGCTTATCACATAATTTATACTTGATAAAAATTCCACATATCAGTGAAGATGTGTTTTAAACTAATAAGGCTGTCAGAACTAAAAAGTTAATTTCCACTAATTTTGACAAATTACTTTATTTCACAGCCGTCAATGAATGGCAATATTTTTTTTGAATCCGATAAAAATGTGTTCATTTATCATTCTAGCTCTTCCCATGAATGACAAGGAGAAAACCAGATTAACTGTTCAAACTAATATACAAAGAAACAGGATTAAGCCACCAGTCTGACAAATCTTCAGTATCACATTCCATGACACTTATCAATGCAGTGTATCAGCAAGTTCAAAACAAAATATTAATTAATATTTGATTAAATAATTATGGGAATATTCCAGTTTATGCCTTTAAAATCCCAATATCTGAAGTGTTAGCATCACATTTCCGAAGCAAGAGAATATTTTAAGTCATTGATAATGCCACTGAAAACAGACCCAGTGTCCTGAAGCACTCACACATACATTGCAGGTACTGTACCATCGTCACAAACATGTCCAGGGGGAGACTGACTTAGAAATGCTTGCTCTTACTCCACCAAATGGTGTATACTGGCATCCTCTTGGTTTCAACCATCCAGAGAGCACCTGTAGCCAGTTGAACAGGTTGAGTGACTCAAGTTGCATTGGTTTCTGCCTGTACCATTTACTCACCACTATACAGCTGATGCAACTAAAATTATCAAAGGTAAAGCTATTACTTTGCACAATGAAATCTCACATAGATCTGTAGACAACTGATCAAAATGATAAAAACCATCCTTGAATGACAATGAGACAAACAAATTTTAAAGCTTAGAAACACACTAAGAGACCAATCACAAGACTGCCATCCTATAACACTGCTGCAAATACTGTTTGGGCTGATAAGGGTACATTAATCACATGAAAGAAATCGATGGACAGAACGCTACAGTACTCACATTTCTACAAATGTTGTGTGGGTTGATACAGTAAAATGATTGGGTGACAGAGTCCAATCGACAAAATGCAATAACATCAACAATTCAAAAAATTTTGTTATGGTTGAAAACAGGTTTCACTGCTGATCAGACTGTTTAATTGTTTCTTCTCAGTTCACTTCCTCCTACTCTACCATCATGTCATCAGTAACATACACGTAATTTAACAGCTTCTTCTCCTGTCCAAATCAGGCACTGACCTCTGTGTCCTAAGCATGGCTCATGACAGCACATTCCTCTCAAACCCCAATGCTATACTATTACAAGCTTGTACTGAAATATCGTTATCCCAAAACCAAAAAGGACAAGACAATGTAACAATGAGGTGTGTTCATGCAACCATTGTTTCATTGGAAAAGCATTAAGAAATACATTTTCTGCATGTCTGTAGACTTAGGTAACCAGCAGGCAATGGCAACGCACCATATTCTGATCTGCAGCCTGTATGGCTCTACAATATTTTTCAACATCATCTCATAAATGGCACAATTTTTTAAAAAAAAATTACTGAACATAAAATGTGAGTTTTGGTTTTCTCTACAATTCCTGTCTGAAACACTTCTCATTCTAAGAAGAACTGAGCGAGACATGATCCACAATATATATTGTCTTCATGTAAGGTACTACTTACTTCTGTCAGATTTTAATGAAACTTGAATTTTCTTTACATGTTTTCAAAAATACTCAAATATCCAATTTCATGCAAATCCATCCAGCAGGAGCCCAGCTCTTCCATGTAATGGATGGACGGACAGACAAACACGACGAAGATAATGGTCACTTTTCGCAATTTTGCAAATGCACCTAAAAATCTCACACTTTTACAAAACCCTAGCTCGAAACCGCAATTCTCACAGAAACTCTTGGACAGCTTCTTGCAGTCTCTGTCATTAAATTTGGTAATAGCAAAAATAAACTGCACTTCCAAATGGAATCAATAGAAAGCTTATGATTTCTGTTACCGCCTACCAGACCTTCCCAGATATATCCACTGACTCAATCTTCAGTTTCCACATAATGGGAACTACATACACAGAAAATTAGTAAACTACTTGAAAATCCGTATGTACCTACTCGAATGCCCAATTACTTCCTGACTTCTTGCATGCTTTATTAATTACAATTTTTCACAGTCATAATTCAATACAAAAACAAAATTTAGATTATTTTGTCACACTACAGCTCCTGGGGTTGGGCCTATGCTGTATCATTTTGAGATTTCTAAATCACATGCAATTGGACACACAACCCCAGTTGGAGTCTCTGAACAAGTGATAACCCTGAAGCAGAGGCCACTACTTGTACAATACACAACAAACACAAGATATGCACATCAATGCCCTCGGGAGAATCTGAACTTGCAATCCCAGCAACTGGGTGGCTGCACACCTACACCTTAGACTGCATGGCCACTGGGATCAGGAACAAATTTACATACTAAGTGAAAATTACATACAACCATCCAGCTGCATTTTCAGTGCACATTTCAATTTTGAAAACTTACTTGATTTTCTTAATACCAACACTTAAAAAAGGAGATGATGATACCTAACCTTTTTTATAGACAGAACCAAACAACATCTCATTATCATGATACTCTTACAATTACACTTGGTGACTGAACTACAAAATGCAGAGAATTTGAAAATTAATGTTACTTTAAAAGCTATGTTAATCTGAATGTACGAGCAACAAAACTTCATGATTATTTAGTAAAGAAACATACATACAATCATTTTCAGAAAAAAAAATAACTGGGATAAAATAGTTCAAAAATCGTTCAATAAGCAACGTACGAATTACCAGTATACATATTAATTCACTACTAATCTACTGTAATAACAGATAATAATGTCTGTGAGCCAAAAAGTTTGTTTTCAAGAAGTTTTTCCCACATAAACTGGACAGTGGAAGCACAACTACAAGTGAGGTTTCACTGTGCACATACATATTCTTATTGTAACACTCTTACACATCCATACAACGGCCTACATTTTCCAAACTGCACCAGAAATTGGGAAGCTACCGACTAGAAATCCACTTATCCTTACCTTCATGTGCAAATCTGGTTGGCAATCCAATGGTCATAAAGGCTTAGAGAAACCTGACAATGTCTGCTTGGCATCCTAAATCTGTACATTCAGAACAAGCCAGGATTTCTCAGTCGTTAACATTCCCATCTCTAACAGCAGAGTTCTCAAACCACCAAAATGTTCATAAAAACAGACCCACAAGGCATAAAAATGATAACAGCAATGAAACAAAACATTTGAACATTCTGCATAATTTTCTTCCTCTTTGTGAATGCCACCTATAAAGCAACACTCTCTCTCAGCATGACTGAATAATAAACCAAGTCAATCATGACAGACACAAAATGTCTTGAGTGTCACTTTACCAGAACAGAATGGGGACCTTCTGTTTTAAGATTATGAGCCATGTGCTAGGATTTCATATTTCAAACAAATGAAAATGGCAACTGATGAGAATATTTCAGGGCTTCTACAAAATTGAGCTGTAATTACAAAACAGTGGAAATGAGAAAACTGTTCATTTTAATATTTGTAAATTTCCTACACCACACCCTTATAACAGCAGGGACAACAGTATGCTGACACAATTAAAAGACAATGTGACCGCACAGTTACTACTAACTTTTACTTCCAACAGCAACAGACAACAAATGATCAAAGGAACCTAACACCATCATAAAATACATATTGGTAACTTATTATAAATAGGCTCATGCTATGACAGAAACAATTACACAAGGAGGAAGAATTATATAATAAAGAGAAGCCTAGCCAGAATTTGTGAGTAGTTACTTTCAGGTTCTTTTCAGTGCAGCTCTTAAGTAGGTTTGAGAATCTCTGCCCACAGATGCAATGATCTAATGACATCCTTTACTAAGTTCTGGTCTTCATTTTCCACAGGTAACTAGACTGACAGTTTTCCTTTGAATACTCACCTATATCTTGAAGTAAAACAGCAACACCTCATGTCACCAACCACAAGTCACTACAGAAAACTCTTGCACTATTTTTTTAAATAAACTTTGCCGTGTCACTTAAAATAATGTAGTTTAATGCTGCATAGCCTCCTTCAGACTAAGAGATAAATATACTGTTTTGCTATAATAATGGAGATGAAAGTTTGTATCCTTATCCAATTTCCAGCGGCTACTGTATCTTAAAAAAGACAGAGCATGAGATGGATTTCACACATACTCTTATTGAACATGAAGGATTTCTGACGTACACAGACATTCAGCAAAGAGAAAAGAGCAGATGTGATGGTCTTGAGTGAAACTGTGGAATTTGACTACAACAGTCCTCACACTTCAGTCGCTTGAAGCAGACAATACAGGCACACATTATTCAACAAACTTAATACACCACTTCTCTTACATTCTTTCTTGAGAACATGTCAGTTGGATTTGTCTTAGTAATTAACCAACTTGATGCACAAAATTTTTGTTTTACAATAAGTTTATTGTATGCCTCTACATGTTTCGAGCACATGTGCTCATCATCAGGAGGTAAAAATTGCATTATACAGCCTCTGGTATCATCACACTTATAGGTGGCCATCCCATGCACAGGTTGAGAGAGGAGTCCTCCTTCTCCACTCTCAACCTGTGCATGGGACAGCCACCTATAAGTGTGATGATACCAAAGGCTGTATAATGCAATTTTGACCTCCTGATGATGAGCACATGTGCTCGAAACATGTAGAGGCATAGAATAAACTTACTGTAAAACAATAATGTTGTGCACCAAGTTGGTTAATTACTAAGGTAAATATACTGAGATGCACGGTCAGCAAAACATCAAAAAATGTCAGTTGGAGTTTGAGGGGGGGGGGGAAGGCGTGATATGCAAACATTACAATTACTGATGCAAAGTAAATGGTTAGACATACTCTTTTTTTAATAACAATCACTACTGAAGACAACCTTGAAATTAAAATACAGAATAATTCACACACTCCAAGAAAGTAAGTAAATAATACATGGTCAGATTTAAATACAGGGTCCGCCAAAAAATGTATACACACTTTAACGAAAGAAAACTCTATGTTGTATGTTAGTACTAACTTTAATTATACATCACAAGTTGAAAACACATTACAATAGAGCACAAGACAAGTTTCCTGTACCTGTACAGTTAATGGAGGTGCTCAAAATGGTTGCCGTTAGCGGCTAGACACCTATTACAACTCACGCTTCCACTGACTTTGAACTTCAGCGACATGTCGCTACTCGCA
>Ga0123355_10022517_pt1 | contig 10100 bp, 4 predicted proteins | sample TergutEmb28metaG_3_FD_89872 | JGI IMG/M metagenome (GOLD analysis project Ga0123355, IMG submission 89872) | Embiratermes neotenicus P1 segment gut microbial communities from Petit-Saut dam, French Guiana - Emb289 P1 | ecosystem: Host-associated > Arthropoda: Insects > Digestive system > Gut ...
CCCCCCCCAGGAGATCCGAGTGGGGGATTAGTTTACCTTCGGATTGTTTTGTCTCCAGAGGAATCATCCCGCCTGTGAGTGTTACTGAACATTAGTTTTTACAGGGAGGGGTTGTTAGCACCTCGCCCAATCCTCAAGCTGGAGGACCACTCCTCGTTGGTTGTCCACGACTGCTTATTCAATTTATTCGCAGCTACCCTCCTTATCGGAGGCCGTTCCTCTATCCGCAACCAGAGGACGTGCCATGCCGTGCTGACAGGGAGCCACATATAATTGTTCATTACTGTTGTTTATTCAGAAACATTTTATCAGCTGCGTCTTCTATATACCATCGCTTGATACATCATTACGAAGTATGGCATGCAGTGAAAAGCAATAGTGGAGTTTTTTTTGTGTTAGGAGAGTGGAATGTATGTACGGCAGCTGTCAGTTGCTGACATTAGGCCTATATAGTCTGCCTATAGTAGACGAAATATGAGTATGGGGAATTGGTGGAATGACACTGACAGGGCAAAACTAAGGAGCCGAGAAAAAAGCCTGTTCCGGTACACTTCGCCTACCACAAACTCCACATAGACAGGTCTCCCAAGGTAGTCTAGCCCCCACCCCCTCCCCCCTACAGACTGGCCGGCGGCTAACGGCTTACGTAAGCTTTGTTAAAATATTATTGCATCGTCAATTCGAACAAAGTGTAACGAACCTGCATCGAATTGTGGCATACTGTAGTGTTGGTTAAACACGTCTTTTCTCTATGTCTGTATATTTCCGCTTCTTCTGTGGTGCTTCGGACAATTTTCGGGGTATGGCCTCTTTGGTATTCTTCTTCCTCTAGTCTTCTCTTCTCCTTACTCTAGTCTTCCATCTCCGTATCTGGAGCAAACCTACGGCATCCCTCCAAACAGCAAGCATCCTCCCATCCATCTCTAGTCTTTCCCACAATTCTTCTTACTCCGAAACCTCCTCCCATTACTTTCTTGGGGGGAGAGGGGGTTTAGGTGTATCTATAAAGATTTATATGCGTAAGATGTGCGTATATAAAACACATTCATAAAGATTCAAATAAGCAAAACTATCCTTTTTCTTGTTTTTGGTATCGGTGTGAAACTTGATCTCTCACACTGAGGGAGGGATATAGGCTGAGGGTGTTCGAGAACAGGGTACTGAGGAAGATATTCGGGCCTAAGAGGGACAAGGTGACAGGGGAGTGGAGAAGAATACATAGAGAGGAGCTTAATGATTTGTACTCCCCACCAAATATTATTCGGGTGATCAAATCGAGAAGAATGAGAAGGGCAGAGGATGTGGCACTTATGGGGGACAGAATAGGTGCATAAAAGTTTTGATGGGGAGAACTGAGGGAAAGAGACCACTGGAAGACATAGGCGTAGATGGGAGGGCCATATTAAAATGGATCTTCAAGAAGTGGGTTGAGGAGGCATGGGCTGGATCTATGTGGCTGAGGATAGGGACAGGTGGCAGGCTCTTGTGAATGCGGTAATGAACCTTCGGGTTCCATAAAATGCGGGGAATTTCTTGACTAGCTGAGGACCGATAAGTCTCTCAGAAGGACTGTGCTCAACGGAGTTAATTATGTATTTTAGGATTTCCCAGAGATTAAGCGACACTGACCACCAACCCTCGTACTGCCCCAAGTTTTAGACTGGGTAATGTACCTCTACTCCCCGTCTGTGCCTTCGTGGTGTTACAGGGAGACGCTTTACTTCATGTATTTCAGTGTACCGAACTATGTGTGGTTTGACTAAGCAAAATTAGGTCTACGTTTTGTGCAACAAAGAAAGCTTTAGTAGATTCGGTTTTTGGGTCGGGATTCTCAAACCCGTAGCTTATGAATAGAAGTGATTCTAACCACTACATCGGGATAGAACAGTGAAGATATTTATTCGGGCGTCACAATGTTCACCAACAGAGTTCCGCAGACCGGTTACGGTCCACAAGATACCGCGCTCTCGTTAATAAATAAACTGACTTTTACTGTCCTGTTCTTACAATAGGTATCAGTAGCTGCTGAGGTTCCTCAACACCCTTGTTTCCTCTCTTCTTCTTCTTCTTCTTCTTCTTCTTCTTCTTTTTTTTTTGCCTCTCTGTTCCTAAAAACTCTTCGGTTTTCTAGTAACGCGGCTCTCAAAGCCAAGATTTCGCTCCTACCGCCACAAATAAAATATGATGTGCGAGTATTGTTGGTCGTCTGAACGCAGATCGCAACAGCATGCCGAGTGAAGCGTGATCGTGTTGATCACCCACTAAAATGGGCTTCCGGGTCGTCTGTCCTTCTGTGGGTACAAATTAAACCAACGGTTTTTGATTTGAGTCCTTATTCTTTTTCCTTTTTACAATTTGTCTCACATTAAAAGTTTAAAGTTAAAAATGAAGTTGCTCCTGTCCACACCATGGGGCATACAGTGGGAGTAGAGGTATGGGTCCACTCATTCTTAACTTCGGAACTAGATAGAAGTCAGCAGTCAAATTTACGCCCCGACTGCTGTACCCCCAGGAAAGAACACCGGTACCCTTGGAATAGAAGACTATTTGGCTCTTAGAGCTGATCTGAACACTTCGGAGAAGAAAAAATCTCTTGTCCTTGTCGGAATTCGAACTCTGGACCGTCCAGGCCTTAGCCAAGTCGCTATACCAACTACGCTATCCCGGTTTCGTGTCCCGCAATCGATAAATTCAGTTAAAGACTAATGTAGTTATATATATGTCGGTGAATGTTACCTAATTCTGTGCGGGGGTGGGGAGATATCAAACAGTAACAATTTAGTAACAGGTAACACATTAGTTTCAACCTCATTTCATGGTGCTCCAAGCACAACTGCATTGTATTAAGAGTAACTAAAGTTCAAACTGATGTGTGTACACTGAAGGTGTTGTCTTGTGTTTATAATTAAAGCGCGCGGTTGTCAGGTGAATCAGTTTGAGATTTCAGTTAGTGTTTGTGGTCTTTAATGTAGCGACTTCTCCATAAGTCTTATTGTTCTCAGCACGGTCGGAAGTATGGTGCTAGTAAACTCAGGTTTCAAGCACACGCGAAGGAATTTCTCCGAAAATCGTCCGCAATTTGAGCACGAGCATTCAAAAAATTTCGCCAACCCTGTCCTAGGCCGAATGATTTCAAAGAATAACGGTGTTAAGGGGCCACAAATTGTTTACCTGCCTGGGGCGCCCACATATCTCGGGTCGACCCTGTTTTGCAGAAAAATAACAATCAAGCAGCAACTTAAACGTTGTGGATTCGCGTAGGTGAGACCATACAGCGCTATTGTTGCAACATGCAGAATGAGAATGAGAATGGACGGGTAACAGGAGGATGAAGACAACCCGTAACGAGTAGCTTCATATTTTACACTCTTGGACATAACACGCTTATTATTTTGACCGTCGAATCAAGGCGGATGAGGTGGGTGGCGTATGTAGCACAAATGGCTGAAATTAAATATGCGTACAAATGTTTAGTCGGGAAATCTGAAGAGAAGTAACCACTTGAGAGATATAAGCTTTGTAAGGAAGGTGATATTAAAATGGGGTCTTAAATAAATAATATGTGACCATGCGCATCACATTGATCTGGCTCGGTATATTCTCCAGTGGCGGGGTAGTGTGAACCAGATTATTGAACCCTTCGGGAATCATAAAAGTTTTGGCTGGAAATTTCTTGAGTCGCTGAGGGACTGTTAGTTTCTAAAAAACGACTATGCCTATCTGTGTTGCTTAGGTAAGCAATTATCTTTTGAGAGGCGGGGCACCGTAATCTGTGTAATGACTACGCTACGATCTGGACACCCGAGCAAACGTGGCTCGATTCCCATCACGTCAAAGCTTCCAGACCAGATAGGAGGCCCACTCTTCATTCCATTCGATGGGCAATGTCTCGACGGAGGTACAGCAACCGGGGCATGAAACTGACTACTTTCATATAGTGCCGAGTTTAAGAATGGGTGGAACTGTACCTCTAGTTCCTCATACGCGTCCATGGCCTGCACGGAGACAGCGTTACCTCTACGCTTGTGTTTCGTGTCTCGTGACAGATTTTTCTGAAGCACTGTTAAGCACTAATGTGAGAGAACACGGAGAACACTGGTCATGATAGCCGGTATCTGTGTCGAGATTCTAGCCCATGGTCTGTTGAATGTTAAGCGGACGGACCAGTCAATTGACTGCAATGAGGATTCCGTTCTTGTAGGGTGTGATGCTGCGTCAGTGGATAATCCGTTTCCGAAGTTTCAAAGGAATATAATATCTTCATCTTCATAGGTCTAGAATTTCTGGAGTATCGAAGACCCTTAGAGTCCTCGGAATTATAAATTCTTGCAGATGACCTCATATTGAAGGGTGCAGAGTTGCACTCTTAGATTCTTGCAGATGAAGACACTACGTTTTTTTTTTTCGAAACGTCGGGATCCGATTATCCAGTAGTACGGCGTCATGTCCCAGAAGAAGGAATCCTCAAGCAGATCGTTGTGAAAACGTCACAACTTACTCAACTGCGATGTTGGCATTCCCCATCAAATGAATTCATCGTAACTTGGATCGCTTAGTTACCGGTGTTTTTCTGTTTCTGTCTGTAAGAAGAGACGTCTGTGTCTGTTTCCCCCACGGACGCGTCACATGCTTTCGTCTACTGTTATCTGTTACTACAGTGGACGTGATTATCAAATGGCAGTGATGTCGTTTGTTGCCCGATGATACAGCGCTTCAAACCCGCAGTTACAACACCGCGACACAGATAGCTTCGTCCCTTGTTCTTAATCTCACTGTTTACAGCTGTTGCAATAGAAACTGTACATACAAATAGTTTGGAACGAATCGTGTCTTGCATTGTTTCTGCGATATAGGGCGTACTTGTCTTCAGATACTTTGATAACGTGAAATACAAATTATTGTAACATGGAAAGTGATGCATTTAAAGTGATGGGGATAGTAACATAAAAATATGTCATTCTATCATTTAAAACTGTGGATTAATTATAATTCTACTCGATTTACATATCAGATCTTTGCAATATATTTGTACCATTTCGGTTCGCTGCCAACCAGAATATGAATACGAAGGTCTGGACATGAAGCAAGGCTATTTATCGAATATATTGTTGGGATACAGTTCTTTTACACTGTACCCTAGGTCATCCGACTCTCGATCAACCGACCGCCGCATTAATGAACCCACCCTTTCGGATTTTCTGGCGGATAATTAGCATAACATAATAGCCACTCTTGTTTATGCCTTTCTATTCTCCAGTACCTTTGACGACTTCAGCATCACCTTCAGGATCGAACATCCCAGAAACTACCACCACCGGACACCTAGAGCAGTTACTGGAGAGTAATTTCAAATTAAATGCCCGTATAAACTTCAGTTTAGTATTTAAATGACACCTCATGCTGTATTTTTGTGGGGACCAACAATGTTGTCTAGAGGACTCTATTTACGAAGGGACGACACTAAGGCTAGCTTAGGCCTAGTTAGGTATAGCCGACTCCGGTCAAACTTCGTTAAGTGGCCAAAGCTGCCGACTTATATTTAGGCATTGATATGTGTTTTGGACTTACTTCCTTACTCTGTTTTGTTTTTGTTCTAAAACATTGTCTAGGTTCGGTTATTTAGCTTCATAACGTCGCATCTACAGGCTAGGAAGTGGACCCCGAACAACCAACTTTACTAATTTCCTGACTCAGTCTTCGCCCCCATTAGGTCGGATAACAGACGATTGGCTGTGTCGTTTACTGACGTCATTATATACAAGACGTAAAGTCGCAGTTTCAAAACAGTGTAAGATACTGATCTGCCATTCATGTCTTTCGGTATAAGCGCTGGGCATCTAATTTTTGCAAAGACAGTTTTGTGAATCGGTGAATATTTAGTGCTGTTGGTTTATGTCACCAATGATATTCGGCGATTGCTTGCTACTATATTCATTTCAGAGTGCTTTGTCTCCTTCTCTTCTGTCTGTAAATGTAAATTTGTCCTTGTACATTGCATGAACGTATAAGGGGCATTGGAGGCAACCACTCCGCTCATTCTTGACGCAGGCGGTTGGTAGGCGTAAGCGGTCAGGTTCAGGCCCCCGGTCGCTGTACACCAGTGGGAAGATCCCCTGATATTCATTGTGTAACAGGCTGAGTGGGTGCCAGAGTCGGTCCGGATCGAAGCACTATTCCTCGGTTGTTCAATAAACGTAAAAGTAATAAATTTATCTATTGTTTTGTATGCGTATGAAACGTCGAATTTCTTTTCTTATGAGCAAAACGTGGCTGAAGGATTTTCGAGAAAAAAAGTCTTGAGGACGATATTAAGACCTGAGAGATATAACTGAGAAATGGAGAAAATTACATAATGAAGAGCCTTGTACAATTTGTTGACTTTCTCTTTTCCAAGTACTGTTAGGTTGATGAAGTCATGGAGGATAAGCTTATTTGGCCTGCACGTAGCACTGTGTGAGAGGGGTGGCAAATTTATACAGAGTTTTATTCAGAATACTTCTTAGAAGATCTAGACATAGATGGGGGATTACATTAAAATGTATGTTAAGGAAACAAGATGTGGACTTTTGGGCTGGATTCACCTGCCTGAGAGTAGGGCCCAATGATGGGCTGTTCTGAGCATGATAACGAAAATTTGGGTCCCACAGTACGCGGGGAACTTTTTGACTGGTTGAACAACTGTCGTTTTCTCAGGAAGAAGCATCTGGTATGGGGTAGGTGCTTCATACCACGCAACGTCGTTAGATCCAATTACGTACTACGAAGTGACGCGGAAATACGAATGTCATCTAGGAGTCAGGCCCCTGTCTTACTTCCGGGTTTCAAAAACTGACCTGCGCGTACGTTTCATGTTCTAAATTTAATTATAATCCGTTTAGTTGTTCGTTACGAAGTACAAAATAACGAACGCCTTGTGCGGAGATGACGTCTGTCGTCGGTAGACCCGTACATATCTCTGTCCGTCTGTGACCCAGTATGGCCCGCTTGTAATGACTCCGCATTCTGCAGTGGTCCGCGGCTTACAGGTTGTGAAACATTGTTATAGCTCATGGTTTCACTTTGACACATATATGTAATGCAGTGAGTAATGAGTTTTTATTCGTGTTCGAGTCGTGATCACTGAAAATAATCCTTGTCTTTCAAATCTTCTTCTTATCTAACTCCAAGAAACAAGTTTCTTCCTTAAACTTTGATAGTCGTTCGTCTTGTCTGGAACTTACCCTCCTTTTATGGAATCTAAAAGTTTATTGTTGTCTTTAAAAGGGGCCTCCATTAGACCATACCCCAAGTCGGTTGAATTCTGTCCTCAATCTTACGCTATTTCCTTAGTATCTGCATTAATATTATCCTTCCATCTACCCTAGTGTCCCCTACGTAGTCTCTCCCATGCCACCACCACCATCACCACCACCACCATCACCACCATCACCATCACCACCACCACCATCACCACCACCACCATCATCATCACGTTGTCTCTCTTAGGACGGGTCCATAGCATCCTCCAAAGCGAGTTCTTCAGGGAGTGCGATCTAATGCTTCTTATTTCAATTTTCGGTATCTTCTCATTTGCTCAAGATCATCCAGTAGCTGCTTACATCTTCTTCCTCATGTACCTTCTCTTCCATCTCTCATTCAGTAACGTTATTTAGAAGGCAGCTCCTACAGAAGTCCCTGCAAAAATGATTACGCAAATTTCTATGGGTTATTCGTGCTGCCGTCAGATACTTGTCGAAATCTCGTCAGTTTTTGGTTGTATTACGGAACTCGAAATTTCGAACAGTAATAATAAAATCCAGCATGTTACAAGAATTATCCTTCTTTACAGAATTTCGTGTATGCTCAACATTTTCTGGAGCCGCGGTACCGTAATCTTCATAGTGATTATGCTATGGGCTAGACGATCCGTGTTTCGGATCCCGGCGCAGTCTACAGATTTTTCTTGTCTCTAAAACGCCCAGTCTGGCTCTGGGGTATATCCAGCCTTAAATTTAGTGGGTACCGGGGATTCTTTCCCTGAGGGTAAAGTGGCCGAGGTGTGATGCTCATAAACTCATCTCCATCTGGGTGTCAGAGCTCCGAATTAGCGGAGCTGTACCTCCACTCTTCCTGTAAATCTTAACAGCGTGTACAGGGACGACTTTGCCATTTTTACTCTACATTGTCTTTTATTGGTCATTCCTGCTACATTTCTCACTCTTGACGTCATGAGCTTAAGACTGTCAGCAAAGTACAGAAATTAAATTCGTCATTGCTTAATTTTCCCCATTCCCCTGTCGCTCCATCTTTTACGATACTGCATGTAAGTAAGGGGCGTTGCCTTGTGCATTTCCTTGCTTCGTAATATTAAGCGCAGTACTGGTGGAATTTCTTTGTGCTATCTTGAACTCGTTCATATCAATTACAACAATTCAGAGAAGAAAACGATCTGGAGGGGAGCCTGCTTACGATCCTTTCAGGTCAATCTGAAGGGTGATGTCCAAGCGTGACGTCACACAGGTCAAGCTTTAACCTTGGAGTCGTCACTATTTCAATGGGAAATTACGTTACTGCAGATGTCCACAACAAGAAAGTGTTTGTTTCAAACTTCCTGGACGGCAACTATATTCTCTGTCGTTTCCTTTGATGACAGAACACGTGATGCAGAAGCCAAGAGCAATTTCTGGAATGAGCGATTTCCACTGAATTTTGTGGGCATCGGGGGAATTTGGTTCTTGGACTCATCGGTTCACTGCAACTAACCCCTTCAGTATAGGAAGTTTGGAAGCTACTAACAGAATAAACCTATTTGGTAACCAGTGTTAGACTATATAAATTAAAACACCCAACTTGTATTTAAATAATTTTGTATGTGATGTATAGGCCGCCCTTAACGGAGTAAGGTGAATAATCGACTCAGTGAAGGAGAGGATGCATTTTTGAGTAGCTTATAGTTGCTTAGCTACGCAAGAAATTCCCCGTCTTGTACGCTAACAACAGTTTTTACTGTTTTCACTAGCCGACACCGGGGTCTATTCCGAGCCAGGTGACTCCAGCCTCAAATCTCACACTCTCAAACGCTGTTTCATTAAGATATGTCTTAATATTATGTCCTCACCTATACCTTGTTCCCTGAGTGGTTTTCGTACCAAAGTTTTGAATGTCTGATATTTGCCCCTCCTATCAAAGAGAAACTAGTGTACGAGGATTATCCAAAAATAAGTGTACTGATTTTCCTATGTACGAATTGTTAATGTAGCACCTCCTTGATGTACATCGGCGTGTTGGTAGTGATCTTGGTTGCATGTCCATACTTGTTTCAAATGGATTGGTTGAGTCAGTCGTGCACTACTGCTGTTTGTGTACGGTCGTGTTTTATAATTTTGTTACGTTTGCGATGCAGGAAAATATCGAACAAAGGTAGGCTATCAAATTTTGTGTGAAACTCAACAAATTGCCACATAGACATTTACTTCTTTAACCGAAGCTTATGGAGATGGCACTCTATCGAGCACTGTGGTTTTTAAGTGGCACAAAGCTTCCAAAGAGGGCCGAGAAAATGTTGAAGACGGCCCTCGTTCTGGAAAACCAATCTCGTCAACAAATGATAAAAAATGTGGAAGTGGTGCGAGCTGTGATGGCGAAAGATCGCCGATTGAGTGTCAGGATGATTGCAGAAGAAACTGGCTTGGATAAAAATGCAGTTTATAGGATTCTAACAGACCAGTTGCACATGCGAAAAATGTGTGCAAAAGTGGTGCCGAAAAATTTGTCTGTGGAGCAAAAAGCGAACCGGTTGGAAATTTGTCAGGATTTGCTAGGAAGACTCGAAATTGAGCCATATTTTTATTCGGATATAGTAATAACGGGAGATGAATCACGGGTGTTCAACTACGATCCCGAGACCAAACGGCAAAGTGCGGAATGGCGCACGAAAAATTCTCCTCTTCCGAAGAAAGCATGCATGAGCAGATCCAGGGTGAAAACTAAGATTGTTGTTTTTTCCGACAGCCGTGGCATTGTGCACAAAGAATTTGTACCTCCAGGACAGACAGTTAATCACGCCTTCTACAAAGATGTCTTGGAACGACTTCGAAAACGGGTCCAGCGAGTCCGAACGG
>Ga0123355_10022518_pt1 | contig 10100 bp, 7 predicted proteins | sample TergutEmb28metaG_3_FD_89872 | JGI IMG/M metagenome (GOLD analysis project Ga0123355, IMG submission 89872) | Embiratermes neotenicus P1 segment gut microbial communities from Petit-Saut dam, French Guiana - Emb289 P1 | ecosystem: Host-associated > Arthropoda: Insects > Digestive system > Gut ...
CATCCTAATATTATCCACCCATCTACGCCTAGGTCTCCCCAGTGGTCTCCTTCCCTCCGGTTTCCCCACCAAGACCCTATACACCCACTCTCCTCACCCATACGCGCCACATGCCCAGCCCATCTCATTCTTCTCGATTTTATCATTCGCACAATATTGGGTTAGGATTACAAATCATTTAGCTCCTCGTTATTCAATCTCCTCCGTTCCCCCGTTACCTCTACCCTACTAGGTCCAAATATTCTCCTCAACACCATGTTCTCAAACACCCTCAGCTCCCTTTCCTCCCGCAATGTCAACGACCAAGTTTCACGCCCAAACAAAACAACAGGCAAAATTATAGTTCTATATATCTTGATCTTTAAATTTTTGTATAGCAACCTGGAAGACAAAAGATTCTGCACCGAATGCTAGCAAGCATTTCCTGACCTCAATCTGCTCTTAATTTCTTTCGCAATAGAATTTTGATTTACAACATGTAAATAAAATGCCTAGAAACAGATTACCCAGGGTAATGAAACACTACTCCCAAACTGGCAGAAGGAATCATGGCAGAGTTCTGGATACGTGAGACCGGAACGGGTCAACAAGTGGCCCAAATCCATGAAAGATATATGATGATGATCATGATGACATTAAAAATGATGAAAATATAAACGTGAATTTTCAGTGTCATATTATAACATAAATATCTACTTAACAAGTTCGCGCATGTTGTTGGTTTAGTGTCGTAAAATAGCTATCGAAAATGCACGGAATGGATAATTAAAAGTAAGAGGCCCACAGACATACAGTGGGGCATAATATATTTCAACTGAAACGAAAGAAAAAGGGATATGGCCATTATCTCTTTGTGTTTCTAAGCTTCGTATCTCTCACAGTCTTTATCGTTATATCCTCCCATCCTTGGCTATCACGATATGACCCACAGCTGAATCCAGATTCGAACACAGAAAACTGTAATCGAATCGAGAGTAGGGGGTCCTTCCCAATTCAAACGTTAACAATCCGGATCAACATGCCAGTTGAATACTTGAAATCTTCCGGCTTGTTGCTGCAATTTGAGAGACTGTGTGAGGTTCAGATACGGCAGATGCAGGTCCGCCCCCTGCGGTGGAAGGTCAGTTCGCCTTATACGAGCAGTTCAAAGGTCACAGAACCGGTTGTACACGAGATCGACTATACATTGTGGGAGAGACTGAGACAGTATTGCAAAATTCTTGCCTCATGATCCGATTATACTAACTTCACGGAACGATGTCGTTCTTGAGAAGCTATTAGTTCTTCAGCTTGTCAAGATAGTCCCTGCATTTTATTGAACCGAAGTTTCATCCGGACTTTAAAACTATCCTCCTTCGCTCCCTATCCTAAGCCAGATAATTCAAAGTACATCCTGCAGGCAACTACACAAAAGTCTGTCAAAACAGACTGTTACAAACAGGATCTATAATAAAAAAAGAAGTGTGGCGTAACAAATATTTAAGGAAACTGCCCTTCCTCTTGAGACGATGGCAATTTTTCAGTTGGTTGTGAAATTCCTCGTGCTTTATCAACGCCAAGTTTCACTATTGCATGAATAAAAACCTTTCATTTCACCAAAATTTGAGTTGGTATAATACAGTCTATATATATATATACATTAGCTTTACTGAAGATACACCTACAGAACATCTTCCTCCCTTCCCTAGATCTCTAGTGGTTTTTCCCCTCGGATTTTCCGTCCAAAATTTTATATGTAGTTATAATTTATTTCGTGCGTGCTATAAGTACGCCCAGCCAACCCAGCTTGACTTCCTCGCACTAACAATACGGGATTGATCTATCGAAATGAAAATGTAGCTTTAAAGATGGATTCTTATTCCTTCTGAAACACATACCCAACGATATGTGTCAATAAATGTCCAACAAAATGCAACTATACACAGGTGGTTTCTCCACCCATCATCAGGAGCACAAATAACTGTATCTACAGCATTTGGTACTAGTCAACCGTTGTTGCTACCTGTAGCTATCGTGGAGGAGTTGAGACTGAGTTGCGTGTAAGCAAATCATCCTCAACTCCTCCACGATAGTGACAGGTAGCAACAGCGGTTGACTAGTACCAAATGCTGTAGATACAGTTATTTGTGCTCCTGATGATGGGTGGAGAAACCACCCGAAATATGTAGAGCAATTTAGATATAAAATAAACTGTGTATAGTTGCATCTTGTTGGACATTTATTGACATAGAATTGCGATGCACAGTCCCATGAACATAAAACGCCCAGCGATTGTATTGCGAAATATTCTGGAACTCACAGTTACCCTTCTATGTCGCTCCGCACTAATACAGTAACCCGACGCTGACAACAACAGTACAGTACACGTGTCTAACGCAGTAAACATGGTGGCACTCGTTCAAGAGAATGCCCAAAGCTTCATCAAGTTGGGACTTAGTAAACTGTACATATTAATAGAATTCATCCCGTTGTGTGAAAATCATTAAGTTTATTATAAATAACATAGAAATTTCCGTCAACACAACTATAATTATGTAGGTTAAAATTACAACATGTTTCGACACTTGGGGGTCATCTTCAGGTCGAGCTTAGGAACCTATTTTTACATCACTTTTTTGCCGTATTGTTTTTGATTTGCATTAGGGATCCCTTATGCATTACAAGTGAATTAAGAAGGATGGAACACAATATTTAGTGCTGTCAGTACGTAAGATTATAAATATTTCATAGCTGTGGCCGAGGTGCATGTGGCTGGTCCTTATAGCTGGGTTGCCTCCGGGGGGGTTATTGCATTGTGTGTGTTATCCTCTTTGCTGCTGTTTTTGTGTATTCTGCTGGTTTCCAGTTTGGGTATTCGGGTAGAGTCTCGTGTTCGAGTCAATTCTGTAAAATTATTTTAATTCATTAGCACCGTTTACTAACCGCTGTACTTGTTTTGGCGTGTAGGTTTACTGGATTTTGGATGTTACCCACAGTTTTCTAGGTTTTTATTGGGTCCACGGGCTGGCGTTGATTCGGGTCCGCTTCCTTTTTCTTTTGTTGTGTCCTCCTCCTTGCCCGGGTGGATGCCTATGCACGACTGAGCTCTGTATGGGGGTGTTGTATAAATAGGTTCCTAAGCTCGACCTGAAGATGGCCCCAAGGGTCGAAACGTGTAGTAATTTTAACCTACATAATTATAGTTGTGTTGACGGAAATTTCTATGTTATTTATAATAAACTTAAACAGTACGTATACTGTACTTTCAACATCCCCCGCTGAAGTCCGCGGTCTTCCTAGTTATTTTGCTTAAATTTACTAAAGCTTTGAGAAACTGACTTGACACTTAAGGATATTCTTCCAAAAGAGTGCCGAAATTTTCTTTGTAAGTTTAAAATGGACTACAAATCAGCAAGCCCTTTGAAGCTGTGTGGTTCCTTCTGAGGGCACTGCTCCCTATCGTCTAATTTAAGCATAAAAATCTGCGCGTATTTCCACCGAGGAAGAGGGGAGTGGGCAAGAATGTATCAGGCATAAAAAGCAAGGAAATAAAAATTTCATAACAAACCCCATGACTTTATGTTGTAAAATATATGAGACATCCGAATTTTAAACGAATTATTTTTTTTTACAGGACCACAAACTTCATGAAGAATCTAACGAAACCACTTCAATTTATCAACCAACGAATACACATATAATTTCATATAAAACACTTTTAAAACACTTTAAAACACTCCGACATGTTTCGATCTTGTCAGATCATCATCAGGGAGCTTTGTTTATTGCTAAAGTTATATTACAGTATTCAAAATTCAATTCGTATTTGCAAACGAGATGTTGTGGCAGCATATCATGTTGTGTGGGAATGTGTTGTGGAGCAGTGGCTAGGTGTGCATTGTATGTGGGAATGTGTTGTGGAGCAGTGGCTAGGTGTGCGTCGTACGACGTACACCTAGCCACTGCTCCTGCAACAATAAGATTTATAGATAACGAAACCATTTACTACATTTTTCCTTTCGGCATTCAGAGGACGGTGCATCGTGATACATTCTTATAATAAAAACCAACGTGTAGAGTTCGTTACCAAATAAAGTTAAGAAATAGTGCATCTTGTTGGCTTTTATTACAAGAATACTTTTTTTTTCTCTTCCGCCTACTATCTCTTCCGGTCATGTAGGTCCTATTTTCTCCCCACCCTGTGCACAAACAGCCCCACTCTCTGTTCTTCTATGATGGATACGCGCGCACTCGCACAAAATGACACACACACTTGATATGTTAACTTACCTTCAGTTACGAAAAAGAAATTTGCAATTACCCGCCATAACCATGACAAAGTACATCTTCCTCTTCAAGTAACCATGTAACTGTGAATTCTGCCTAGTGCTATGTCAATACTGTAGCTGTCATGTTACTTGAAGTACAAATATTGGCACGTGCACGGCACGTTTGAATGCCAATTTATCTGCATTCAATCACACACACTTTACAGTTCTATTCAATATACAATTTCAAAGGCATGCCGACTAGTTACGTGTCACTTAACAACACTTAAAGCGTTACTACAAAAAGATAGACGTAAGGGTAAAAGAAGAGAGTCGAGATTGGATAACCGGTGTAGTGGATAGGCTTCGGGCTTGACGTCAGAGGTATAGCAATTCCGTTCCCTTCATGGACAAGAAATGTCTGTTCGCACTTTTCCGAAGCAACCGTGCCAGTTCTGGGACCCGCAGTCAGCCTACTGCTTAGCAGGAACTGTGGAATCATAACCGGGGGTAAGGTGGCCGGGCCGTGAAACTGACCACTCACGTCCATCTAGTGCCTAGATTAAGAAAGAGTGGATCCAAACTTCTCTCCCCCATACGCTTCATGTTGTGCACACGGACAAATGTGCTTCAAGGGCTAACAGAACTTAAAATACTTACAAAATTTAATAGTGTTTCTCGTCTCTCTTTACTGGAATCTTACATAAAATTTCCTAAATAACATCAACCCAACTAATTCCATTGGGATAAGTCTTTGTTTACAATTTAAAATCGGACAGTGAGTAGTATAAGCTATCTAAGAAAAGACTCGCCCTGTATAAACCCCAAAGTTTATCGCAATGCTCACAGCAAACAACCACTGAATTATAAACACAACCTCAAAGTCAAATTATTCCAAGTGTTATTATCCACGTACTTTTTATGGTAAAAATTTGCGTTTATTTTCCTCTCCCGTAAGCGCTACATTTTCTACCCACCAAATATGTTGTCGACTTGATCACTTTAATAGTGGTTGTCAAAGTGTTAAAATCATGAAGCTCCTCATCAAGTAGTTTCTTCCACCCACACAGTTGTTACTCTGTTTTCAGTCTGCCTTCATGTTCCAATTATTTTCTCTCAAGTACGCTATTTTGTGCGGTGGAGATAATACACGGTTTTAATACAGCAGACATTCTTGAACTTACACTGGAAGACATAACTACGCTTGTATTCCAGAAACAGACTACACCTCCATTCGCTTATATACTACCTTGCCTACAAATGTTTGCCTTCGAAAGTGAGTGATCAAATAAAAATAGCGGACGTTCTGCAGTACACCGAAACATAGGTCAGTCTCCGAAACAGTATTCTCCGTATTTCATCGTTACTGTAACAAAACCACAAACAAACACGATATATTTGAAGACAGTGAAATGTTATTAAGACATATGTTATTAAACTGGACTTTAACTTTTCGTTGATGCTCTGTAAGAAAATATATCAATTAAGTTGAGGGTCTTTAAGGAGCATTAAGTTTCATTAAACATAATTTAATGGAGTCGTTCATTCTGTTTTACAGCTATAATATTCACCACAGACTCTCATCATACAAGCTACTTGATTTTGGGTCTGTGAGAAGGATACGGACAATTTTACTTAGATAATTTGACACAACAGTTAATTACAAAGATTTGTAAAGGCGGACGATTGATGTGGTTAACTGTAGTGAGATAATTTATGGCCTGGATTAGTCGATTAATCCAAGAACTAATTTAATTTTCTTTTTGAGGTTAAATAAAGTCAGTCAGAGAACAACGGGCCCAGGAATGGATACTGTTTCTCAAGTATGCTTATAACAAGAATTACGAACGTCACTTCATCATTCAGGGTTTACTGACGTCGTGTTTTGTAGCTATTACAACAACGCGACTTGAAAGTTTTTACTGTCCTCAAGGTCAAATCCACCCTGAAAATGGCGACTGCATTTTGAATCGCATAGTGAATGCGTCTATGACAAAAAAAGCAGTAGGAAACTCAATCCACATTAAATATTCCGACATAACCCTCACCAAATCTAACGCAACTTAATCTGACAAACTAAATTACTAAAAACGCCATAGAAAACGTAGCTAACTGCCAGTTAACACAAAGAACAAGACACAACGCTACGTATAATATAAAAAATCATATATATATATATATATATATATATATATACGCGTGTTAAAGGATGAGGAAGAATGGAGAGTTCAGGATGAAAGCGAATTTATCGACTAGAACTCTTCACGCCTGAGTAGTAATTTAGCGAACATATTGCAGAGTGTCTGGAGCTATAGGATTCAAGGGAAGAAAAACGTAACTCGACGCCTGAACTGTGGAAGATGAAGAGTTTGGCACAGAGAACGATGATAAAATTGAAAATTTTGCCCACAACGCCGACATGCTGACAGACAAAAATATATCCGTGATATGGTTAACTGAGAAATCTAAATAAAAATCAATCGATTTCTGGCGTATTCTCACATACGTGAGACTGACGTAACCAGATACATGAAACTGCCTTCAGTAGTCTACAGTAGCTAGCCATCAAACCTTATCTAAATCTACTTTAACTGCACATAACAACAACAAAATTCAAACCCAACTAAAATAGAATGCCAAGAGACAAATAACCAGTCAAACACGCGCGCTTAACAGTATTCAAGGATGAGGTACCAGGCCAAGCCAAAGTGTTAACCGGGTGCGGAAACTTGCGCGAAGCGCAAGTCGACGTCCCCCTGTCTGTTAGCCATTCCTGCGTTTGACCGCATCGCTGGGCTCAGTAGCAGACACCTAAACTGTAACAGAGGAATACACGTATGCTTACGCTAACGATTTTGAAGTCAGGCTGAGGGCCTTGACTGATCATGCCAAAGACTAGGGCCTGACAGGCTCAGTCGCAAACTGGAGGTATGCGACGTTTGTCAGGCGCTCAGGTGAAGCCGCCGCGCCTGGGGGGAGGGTAGTGCGGGCCGTGCCCCTACTTTGCATCGTATACCCTGGCATTTGCCTTACAACTGAGGAAATAACACGGAAAAACCTCAGTCAGGGTAACCGAAGGGCGCTCGGCTGATACAAGGCTGAGGTAGGTAGGTATCACCCTCTTTATAGGCCACGAAGGCCCTTAGGGTGAGTAGGGATATAGCTCTACTTTTTATAGGACCTCGGCACTAGACGGTGGTGGGGGTCATCCCCACGGTCCGGCCGCTTCTACCCCTGGAAAAAAACCCGGTACCCATTGTACAGGAGGCTGGGTGGGCCCCAGGGCCGGTCTGGACGGGCAGAAAATCTCGTCCGCATCGGGATTCGTTCCCGGACCGTCCAGCCCGTAGCCAGTCGCTACATCGACTGAGCTACCCGGCCCACTTCAAGGATGAGAAGATCAAAAATAAGGACCGTGTAACCACCACCGAAAATTTAGCTGCGACGAAAAATATGGTAAATATTTCCAGAGCATATTGAAGATCCTCGATCCACTGAGGAAATACAAGAAACACCAACTCCGATGCAAAGTTTGCCTCAGTGATAGTGGCGTATAGGACGAGGACCTACTGTAATGTCTCAACGTTCCGTTACTTATTAACCTAACCTACGCTTGTCTTTTCCTTCGATGGCATTCTCCAATTTGTTGAAGGTATATTTGGCTGGTTGATGGAGCTCGCGTGCACCAGTGAAGCTTCTAATGCCGGTACCATCCTAGCTGCTGGGAGGTCAACTCATCTCGGAGGGGTTTTGAGCAAGGTACCGGACCAAGAGATAGCCTAACCCTCCAGGTTGTGGATTTGGTGTGGGACTGACCCTTATAACGTAAAAACTCTACTGTCTCGAAACCCGGCAGCACGGAGGTCATGGTCCGATAAAAGGCCGGAGAGCCATTGAGGAAGAAGAAGAAAACTTGCTGACAAGCCAAACTAACCCAAACAAACAAAATCAGTTAATTAGTCGGCTGCTGCCTACCTCTCCATTAAGTCAGCCAACTGATGAAAGGAAATATGTCAGTTCAATGAATGACTGTTATTCAGGCGGTAAATATGTGCACGATTCTAATAACTGGATTTATTTACGAACGGTATATTTAATGAGACTCTGGGGTTAGAGAATTGGAATGGTTGTGAATCAAGTCGCCATAGCCTATCATCCCGGCAGTTCCAAGAAGGGGGGGGGGAAGAGCCACGAAGAATCACCGACGTAACAGTCTTTCTGCGGACCGATATTTGAACCCGGATATGTAACAGGATTCCTAATTACCCGACCGCAAATTTCGGTCTCCGTAACTAGAGGCAATGATATACAAATTAATATTTCCTGCACTAACGCACGAGGATGTAATTTCAATTACTGAAATCACGTCATGACTAATAACTGAAAGCAGACCCATTACGTCTCGGTACTGTGCCGACAGTTGGCCGTACAATGTAATTTAAAACACGTTACCAGTGAGGGTGTGTAGACGCGTGACAACTAAGGATGTTTACCGCACGATGGCAGGGAAGTGGCGTGAGTGATGTTACATGTGATTAAATTCTTCTTGGAAGACCGACAGTCGCTCTTCTGGTCAAGAAACTCCTACCGTTTATTGGACTCTCAGCGTCTTTTACCGTTTTCGCAAAAGCTCGCCAGTATCCATTACACGGCTATTTCTGTGACATCCCTCTTAATATTATCCTCCCCTCTACGTCTAGATACCTCACACAGTCTGTGTCTTCAAGCTCACGGCTAAACGTTTCGATAGTTTTCTCAGTTTCCATGCGTCTTACATATCCGGCTGACCTCGTATTGATATAAAAGCCTTCATAATGCTGACGATAATTATACACTCAGATAATCCTCGGTTTTAAATTTTCTTCGCTCTTCTCCTACTTCAGCCACTAGGGCCAAATGTCTTCTTCAGCACTCTGTTTTGAAACATTCTAAATCTATGTTTCTTTTCAATTTAGCATAAGATCAATTTCAGATCGAGACCACAGAACACTATTAAAAATTATGCACTGGTTTACGTAGCTACTATTATTCGGCTCCGTATTGTTTGGTAAAATTGAGCTGCAGAATTAAAACAGGCGTCATAATTCCTCCAAGAATTTCATGATAGTCCTTTATTTTGGGTTTGAACACATCCAAAACTGCTGGCTATTCCTTTCCAAGTGTCACTTCAACACACACTGAATGGTACAACTTACACGCATTCTGTTGCATGCAATTCGAAACTGATTAGCTGAGTCTCTATGTTGACTGCGGCAGATCGCACGAGAGCATTCATTACGTCACCTCTCATCCGTGAAGCTCGGTCATTCACTTTCCTTCAACTGGCTATCAGCAAGGGGGAGAGGAGATAACTGATGTGTTCGGTGCAAAAACGTTATTCTTCCAATTCATGAATTTGTGTCAAAGTATTAGAAATTATTTCTGGAAACTCGCCTTAAAAATGTGCACACAAATTAATGCACGTATATGGCACAAAGTGTTTCCACAAATCTTGGATTTTGTCCCAAATCAAATAAGTAACTCACTAGTATAAAGATGGAGGATATATATTTAAATTGCTCTGTTCAGTAAACCTCGTAATGAAAATTATCCACATTCAGTTAAATACAGTTCAAATCACGGGTTATTTTCCATTCATTCTAACACCACTCGTGTCTTAACAAAATCTTTCAGCTGTCTATTCTTTTGACAGCTTAAAAGTAACCTTCTCTAAGCTTTCATCGTTGCGTGAAGAGAAAAAACCAACTTGATGCCATTTGTTTTATTATTTAATATTCATTCATTACTCAACATGTTTCGGCCGTTAATACGACCATCTTCAGGAGTCTGCGACTAACTGGTTTTTATTTCATG
>Ga0123355_10022519_pt1 | contig 10099 bp, 8 predicted proteins | sample TergutEmb28metaG_3_FD_89872 | JGI IMG/M metagenome (GOLD analysis project Ga0123355, IMG submission 89872) | Embiratermes neotenicus P1 segment gut microbial communities from Petit-Saut dam, French Guiana - Emb289 P1 | ecosystem: Host-associated > Arthropoda: Insects > Digestive system > Gut ...
AGAATGTTGCCGGTGCTATTAAATATTGTATTGATGCTGGTATAAAAGGCGAGCAACATATTGTTAGTACAGACTGTATTTCTGTAGAAGAGGCTGTTAGGCAAGTGCTTGTGTTGAGAGGTATAACAGCCGAATACGCCACCAGTCAGCTTACAATAGAAGATTATTGTAAGTTGCTGGGATGTGATGACTCAAGTCTACTACGACATAGCGGAGACAATAATTTCAACCTGGGAATGATATGTACCAACAACGATATATTATCGCGTTTTTCTATTACTAGCGCCGATGCGATTGCTCAGGTGTGTGAATTGATTGTATACTAGACTTGTTATGTAAAATATAAGGAAGGTTGTGACCTGCTATGAAAGCAATCATATTTACCGCACTGGCACTAGTGTTGGCACTTTTACTCACACCCATAACAACCCACGCCGACGGCGAAATCACCGTCATCGTTGACGGCAACTCAGTTTCATTTCCCGACCAATCCCCAATCACAATAAACGACAGGGTTTTTGTGCCCTTGGCGGGGGTGTTTCAGGTGCTGGGCTTTACCCCCCAGTGGGACGGAGCCGCCCAGATCGCTACTTTAATAAGGGGTGGGGACATGGTAGTTGTCTATATAGGCCGCTACACATTTAGTTCAAATGGGGTAAGGCATAACCTGGATGTACCGGCGCAAATTATCAATAACAGGACAATGATACCCATCGGCCCCCTTGTAAGGAGCTTAGGCTATACTGCAGAATGGGACGGCCCAACGCAGACGGCAACCATCATAACAGGAGCCACCACAACAGGAACCACCACTTCTGGTAATGTAGCAATCGAACCCCAGCCAACCCCGAGTGTTCCTGCTGTGCCCAATGTGCCACAGCCTCCTGAGCAGACGCAAGAGCGTCGTACAGCTTCGGATATATCCGTGACAGTAGACGGCATAAGCATTAGTGCTAGAAGTAGCCAAGTGTATAGCCCTATCACACTACAGCAAGCTGTTGGAGAATCTTTTGGTTTTACCGCCGATACATTGCCAAGAAACTGGCATGATTTCTTCTCTATAACCAACGTATACACATATGTTAATATGTTAACAGGAACAATTATTATAGACCGAGAAAGAGCACCCGAGCTAAAAATAGTATCTGCATTTTTTCGTGAAGGTGAAGGATACCTGCCTATAACGGAGCAACTTGTAAACGAACTAAGGGAAGAAATACGTGCAGGTGCTGAACGAGAAATCCAACAACGTGTGCCAAATGCAAGGGTTGTAATACATGAGGGTTTGAGTAACGCTGCGTCCCATTTTTATTACATGCAGGAACGGCATGTAGAACACCCATCTATCCAATATGGTGAACATCGCAGATCTGCAACAGGGAGCAATTGGCATTCTAGAAGCATATTTGGCGCACTCCATGCTAATGGACTACAGGCAAACAGAGGTACGCACGGGAGTATAAGACAAGTACCATATATAAACATGAATGCAATGATATCACAAGCCGCGGGTCAAGCTGACAGGCAGGTAAGCAATAGCAACCCTGTGGCGGATATTGGAATGGCTTTTAGATATATCCCGCATCTTAATGCCTTTATATGTGGGATAGTATGGTCAGACATGAGTCAACGGAGAACGTCTTTTCCTGTTCAAATGCCAGATTGGCCTGTAATGGTTCCTGCTATCACAACGGGGGGCGCGCAGGCAGATCGTGATGCCACAACCCCAAGTGTTACATCACCGTCAAGCCATGGTGGCGGGCAAGGAAGCTACCCAGCTGCACATCGGCACCCGGTTAACCTCCATGCTACAAACTGGTATACCCGTGATGACCTAGATTATGTACACCCACAGTTGCTTACGGGAATCTATGGCGACCATTCTATTGTAATTGCGCGTATTGTGCACAATGGTACTACTTCTTTTGTGTGTGAAAATGTCTTGCGCCACTGGCATAGCCACTACGGCAGCATTGATGCAAATGCATTTGCTTATAGAATGTACAGATGGAATTGGGGACAGCAATTAACAGCGTACAGGGATACCATCGCGATTGTCCGTATTCTTACCCAAGTGCCAGGGACCCACTATATTTTCCGCTATCGCTTTGGCTCAAGGCTGCTTAACGAGCTGGATAGACGGGCCGTTACTATTGAACAGGCAATTGAGATGCTCAATTTTTCATAATATACATGTAAACATGTTATAACGGAAATAAGAAGCTATGTTAATAAAACGAAAATAGTGGCCTGACCAAGTTAATAGTTAGTTCCGAGCTATAAACATTTAGTATGCTCAAAGCAGTGGACGTCGTTTTAGTCCTAAGCGGTCGCCATGTTCATATAGTATAGTTTGTGACTATTAGTGGAGTTGAAATATGAAGATATGTCTGTTACCAATCCTTTTCATGCTAGGTTGAAAAGCGACACAACAGAAGCCCGCCGTAAACCGATATTACAAAAATAGGACGATGTCATTTCTGAAAAAGGCGCTCCAGCCCTTATATATACGGCAGATTTACGCCAATCTATGAGACGTTTTCAATAAGGCAAGCAAGAAAAGTCAACACATAGTGGCGTAAATCTGACCGTCAAGGCGATATTGAATCCTATGGACATATTGCTCCGGCAAATAAATACGGCTAATCTGTGTGGTCTTTTTGGCGCGACACTGCGTCAGCGCCATCTTGCTTGCCTTATGGGCAAGCAAGATGTCACTTCCTTGTTTCGCACCAAAAATCCTCACACAAATTAGCCGTATTTAGTTGCCGGAGTAATAGCTTCTTATTCCTATAAACATAGCTTCTAATCTTTTACACGCAAAATCTTCTTAACAACATTCCCAACAACCCGTGGCAATTTAATCACTCTAATTTTCATTTGTTTCATATACACTCACCTCGCGAAAACATACCAAAAACCCATTATAATAAGCGCCGCGGCAAGCAGAAATCCCCAGCTAGGCATCATAAACTGAATAATCATCCCAACTCCAATAAAGAAACATATCAAGCCTGTTAGCCTTTTTTTCATAAACATTTTCTGCCTCCACAGCTCATCCATGGTACATACTATGTCCTATGGTATGATTTGGTTCGGCGCTAATACGAATCTTTATTTTAGTGCTAAAATATGATAGTATTGTCACATACATAAGATAAACATCGAGGAGCACATCCCATGCAATCAAGAAAATTCAAAGCGGCGCTGATAGTATGCGGTATTGCCTTTGGGGCGGTGCTCTTTCTGTTGTCGCCGTTTTTTCATGTGTCGGATGTTATAATCAGTGGTTACAATGCCGTCAGCCGTGACGAAATATATGATAGGCTGGAAATTGAAAGTAATACAAACATCTTGTTTTTCAGTAATCGGGCCGCACGTGGGCGTATCATGGAAAACTTGTATGTTTCTAATGTAGAATTTACCAGAAGCATGGGCGGGCGGCTATATGTTCAAGTGCGCGAACGCCGCCTGGCCGCGTTTATAGAGCATATGCCTGGGACATTTTTGTATATAGACGAGCTTGGTCGTGTGCTGGAGGTAAGGCAACATATGTCACAGCCATTGCCGCTAATTGTTGGGCTCAATTTTACCCATTTCACTTTGGGCGAGGTGCTGGATGTGCCAGACCGTGCGGCCTTTAATATTGTGTCTATATACGCTCAGCTACTGTATCGTCATGGGCTTGTGAGTCGTGTAACATATGTAAATGTTTCGGATACCGCCAACACGCGCATTCTTGTGGGGTATCTGGAGTTTAATGTTGGCGACGCCCGTGACGCAGAGGATAAAGTCCGCAACATTGTTGGCATACTTGAGGCTATACCTGATGCTAACCGGACGCGGGGTTTTGTCGATTTACGGGAAAATACCACGGAGTTTTTTTTGACAATACTCACATAGAGGACTTGCTTTCTAGCTGGAAAATGTATATTATCATGTATAGCTTTTTTTCTGGAGGGGACCATATTGATCATCAACATAGACACGTCTCATGACATCAAGGCCCGCATTAAGGTAATCGGAGTGGGCGGCGGCGGGAATAATGCCGTAGACCGTATGATTGAAGACGAGATTTCAAACATTGAGTTTATTTCTGCCAATACAGATAATGGCGCACTTGGAAAATCCAAGGCGCCTATTCGTATACAACTCGGCGAAAAACTGACACGCGGCCTTGGTGCAGGCGGCAAGCCCGAAATCGGGCGCCGTGCAGCAGAGGAATCCCGTGATGTTATTAGCAACGCCATTTTGGGCGCGGATATGCTTTTTATCACCGCCGGTATGGGAGGGGGCACTGGCACAGGTGCCGCTGCAGTTATTGCCAGTATTGCCAAAGAAATGGGAATACTTACTGTTGGCGTAGTCACTAAGCCCTTCTCTTTTGAAGGCACACCCCGCATGCGGAATGCCATGGCAGGTATATCTGAATTGCGTAAAAACGTAGACACGCTGGTAGTTATCCCCAACGAGCGCTTGCTTGAAATTGTTGATGACGATGTTTCGTTAATAGAGTCGTTCCGCATGGCGGACGAAGTACTTAGGCAGGGTGTACAAGGTATAACAGACCTTATTCTTATAGAAGGCCTTATCAATCTTGACTTTGCGGATGTTAAAACAGTCATGTTTGAGCAAGGTGTTGCTCACATGGGCGTTGGCCGCCATGCAGGCAAAAACAAAACAGAAGAGGCGGCCCTTAAGGCCATCAATAGCCCCTTGCTTGAAACTACCATTAATGGTGCACGTGCTGTGATTATTAGCTTTACAGGTGACTCCAGCATTGCGCTTAAGGATATTAACCAGGCGGCAAATATTATACGTAACGCCGTGGACAAGGACGCTAATGTAATGTTTGGCGCAACCATAAACGAAAATTACAACGATGAAGTAACAGTTACAGTTATTGCTACAGGCCTTGACGACCTGGAGCAGGCCATCAGGGAGCCAAAAAAAAGCCCGAAACCTGCCGCCGACCCTGTGCCGGAAGCACCCCAAAGCACAGAAGCGCAACCTGAGCCAGAGAAGGAGCCGTTGCCGCGTATCCGCGACATTGAAGTAGAGTCCTTTGTCATACCCGAATTTTTGCAAAACAAGAGCAGGCGCCCAGGTAGGCGCTAATAATAGTACGTATAAAATTTGCAAAAAAGTCCACCCTAAATATCAATAAGATGTTTAGGGAGGACTTTTTTTATGTCAAACACGATAAAAAGATTTATGTGTGCTGTGCTGAGTATCATGTTGCTTATCCCCAGCATAAGCGTAAACGCACAGGGTTTCACAGTTGAGGCAAAGGCCAGCCTGCTAATGGAAGTAGAAACCGGCAAGATACTTGTGGAAAACAATGCCCACGAAAAGCTGGCACCAGCCAGTGTTACGAAGGTCATGACCATGTTATTAATCTACGAGGCCATAGACCAGGAACGTATCAAGTGGGACGACATTGTCACCACCAGTGCACATGCTGCGTCTATGGGCGGCTCGCAAATTTTTTTGGAGCAGGACGAAAAGCAAACGGTGCGTGACCTTACTAAGGCTGTGGTTATTGCCTCTGCAAACGACGCCTCTGTGGCCATGGCGGAGTTTATTGCAGGCAGTGAAGAGGCATTTGTGTCCATGATGAATAACAAGGCCAAAGAACTCGGAATGGAAAACACAAATTTCGTAAATGCATGCGGGCTTGATGCGGCAGGCCACTTAACAACCGCATATGATATTGCGCTTATGTCCCGGGAGCTGATTTTTAATCACCCCGACGTGGTTAAATTTGCCACAACCAGGCTTGACAAAATCATACACAAGACCGCACGGGGCGAAGAAGAGTTTGGACTTACCAACACCAACAAGCTAATACGCAATTACACCGGCACAACGGGCCTAAAAACCGGCTCCACATCAGAGGCACTATACTGCATTTCTGCCTCGGCAGAAAAAGAAGGTATGCATCTAATTGCGGTAATACTTGGCTCGCCAGACCCGGGCACCCGCTTCGACGCAGCAATGAAACTGTTGGACTTTGGATATTCTAATTTCACCCTTATCGCAAAAGAAGAAAGCGGCACACCTATGGGTGAAATCCAGATTTACAAGGGCAAACTACAGCGCGCCCCTGTTGTAATAAAAGAGCAAACCAATGTACTAGCGCCAAAGGGCAAGCACATTGTTATTGACAGTGAAGTACGGGTTAAAGACGCCCTTAACGCACCTGTAGCCGCAGGAGAGATGGCAGGGGAAGTAATTTACACCCACGAAGGCCAAGAAGTAGGCCGCAGCCAGCTTGTAGTAGCAGAAGATATAGAAAAGGCATCTGTACAAGATATAATGGACCGTATGTTTGAGCAGTGGTTGTCTAAGTGTAGTAGTACCCCATAACATCAAAAACCTCCATCACAGCCCCGTTGTTAATGTCAGGAGGACAGTTCTTCTGACACGCGAAAAGCGTGCGTGTCAGGAAGCACCGTCCCCCAGACACTAACAACTACCATTTCGGTAAGCGAGTAATCCAAAAATCGCGTGGTTTTCACGATTTTTAATAAAGTTTTTGGTCAAGCTTTTTTCAAAAAGCTTGCGGGTGTGGGCAGAGCCCACGGTCTTGCAGCCGTGAAAAACATAATTTCAAAACGGGCATTTCGTATAAATACGACTGCCCGTTTTTTTTGATGATATAATCTACCTATATTTGTAAGACTTTGCATATTTGCTGTATCTGTTGCCAAGTGCCCTGTGCATCCTGCGCCTGCGGCCTGTGGCAATTGTAAATAGTAATACAATAAGTGTTACAACAATGATGGCAAGGGGCACTGCTATGTCTTGCAGGAATTCGTTGTCCCAAAAGCTTGGCGGATATATGGCCTGGGCATGATATTGCGGCGCTTCAATGCCTACATTGTACCCGTCGCCCGCGCCGGTTTCGTCTTCGTACTGAGAAATTGGTAGACTTAGTACTACATTTTGGGCATATAACTCGACTTCACCGGCAAGTATGTCTTGGACATACACACTCAGCCTGCCAATACCATCGCCAACTTGAACAGGCGGTGAAACCCTGTTTGGAATAGCTAATTCATATCTCAAATCCCGTGTGTCAAAATCTTCGGGTAATAAAAAGTACAAATCCCTGTTGGCGCGTACAGTTACATAGCCAATATTCAGTGGCGCGTCATTAATATACTGATAAACGGGTACCATACGTATATAAGCTTCCGATTCAAATACCCGCCGTTCTTCGAATGGCAGGGAAAACCCGAATGACATTAGTGCCAATGTGTCACGAAATGTTTGCCCCCGTAGCACACTAATTATCAGGCGGCGGCCCCCGTGGCTGGCATATGTCACAAGTGTGTGCTGGGCGGCACTGGTCCAGCCTGTTTTAGAGCCAACTACCCATTCGTTAAAATATGCTCCCGGCTGGATTAACGCGTTTGTATTGCGCAGTGGGCGCACTTCCGGTTGCCGCTCTGTGGGTGGGATATCATATCGGCGTGTTGCTATCACTTCTACAAAAACGGGGTGACGTACGGCTTCGCGCATGATTAGTGCCATATCATATGCTGTGGTTACATGGCCCACATCCGGCAGGCCGCTTGGGTTTACGAAAAATGTGTTAATGGCACCAAGTTCGGCGGCGCGTGAGTTCATGAGTTTGGCAAAGCTATCTACATCCCCCGCCACATGCTCTGCCAAAGCAACAGAGACCTCATTGGCAGATGACAGCATTAGGCCGTACAAAGCTTCGTATACGGTTAATGTTTCGCCTACGTCCATGGCAATATGGCTTGATGTGCGGGGTATTGACCATATTGAGTTATAGGAAAACTCTATGCGTTCATGTAAATCCTGGACATGCTCAAGCACTATAAGGGCTGTCATGATTTTTGTAATACTGGCGGGGTACATTTCGGTATTGTGCTCACTGCCATATAGCATAAGGCCTGTGTCTGCACACATTACAACCACTGCGGCGGATGAATATCTGGGGGGCGCAATGGTTAGCGGCCTTGGGGGCGGGTCAAAGCAGGGAATTTCCTCAGGTTCTTCTGCCACATAAGGGTAGGTTGGGTCGTATGCATATAGTTCTTCTATTGTGGCTGTAGCAAAATGCCCCAGTTCCTCCGGTGGGATGAAAGAGTCGTATTCATATGGATAGTATAGGTTGTAATCCTGCGCTTCCTCTGGCGGATATGGGTTGTCGTAGGGAAGCATAGCTAAAATTAGGCAAATTGTAAGTAGTGTTTTCATTGTTGATCCTTTCATATAGAGGGTGGAAACTATGGAGTTTTTCAAAAAGTACGCGTATGTCATCCTTGCAGTGGTTTGTGTACTTGCGCTTGGCGGGCTCTTTTTTGTGACAAACAACAGCCCTGCGGGGGTGATGGATACAGGCCAGCCGCTTATCCAGCCTCGGGAGGTTCTTGCCGAAACACCTGAAGATGTACCTTCACCGGAGCCTACCCCGGAAGCCACACCGGAACCTGCTCCAGCTATGATAGTGGTGCATGTTATTGGTGCGGTTTACTCTCCCGGTATAATTGAGTTACCCCAGGGCTCGCGGATCCACCACGCTCTTTATTTAGCAGGCGGACACACCAACGATGCGGATTTATCGCTTATAAACTTGGCGGCCGAGGTGCATGACGCCATGCAAATCCGAATACCGGCTTATGGTGATGAGCCGTTTGTCATTGCCGATGAAGGGCCGACAACCGACGCGACAGGTCTAGGCGGTGCCGCGGCTATTACGGCCGAAGGCCGCGTTAATATAAATCTTGCCAATTTAACAGAACTTCAAACCCTGCCTGGTATTGGCCCGGCAATTGCGCAAAACATTATAGATTACCGGGAGGCCGTAGGCGGGTTTGGCTCTGTAGACGAGCTGATAAACGTAAACCGTATAGGGTCAACAACATTGGAAAACATAAGGGAACTTGTGACTATAGATTAAGAAGGTGACTAACTTGCCCCATTCAATTTTGGTAGTAGACGACGAAAAGCTCATAGTAAAAGGCATAAAATTCAGCCTGGAGCAAGACGGAATGAAGGTAGACGCGGCCTATGACGGCGAAGAAGCGTTAGTGCTTGCTAAGGCCAACGACTATGACCTGATAATACTGGACGTAATGCTACCCAAAATAGAAGGCACAGAAGTGTGCCAGCAAATAAGAGAGTTTAGCCCGGTACCCGTAGTAATGGTAACGGCCAAAGACGCGGACATGGACAAAATCATGGGCCTGGAGTTTGGTGCCGATGACTATATCACCAAGCCCTTTAATATCCTGGAGTTAAAAGCCCGTATAAAAGCGATACTCCGCCGCAGTGGTCTTAACCGCCAAGCCACCGCCGATGTTAGCAATCTTACACTGCGGGATATTAGTATAGACACCCAATCCCGGCGCGTAACCGTACGGGGCAATGAAATTTATCTCACAGCCAAGGAATACGACCTGCTGGAATTTTTTATGGGCAATGTGGGCCGTGTATATACCCGCGAACAGCTACTGGCAGAGTTGTGGGGAAGCGAAAACGCAGGCGATGTGCGCACAGTGGATGTACATGTGCGCCGTTTAAGAGAGAAAATCGAAGAAAATCCAAGCGATCCGAAATATATCTGCACTAAATGGAGAGTGGGTTACTATTTTAGATAAAGTCCCCTGGTACAGAAGTCTACGCTGGAAGCTGGCATTTAGCTATATTTTGCTTAGCATTGTGCCGCTTATGATTTTCTATTTCACTATAATGGCGTATATCGAAGTTCACTATCTGGAAGAACGGGAGCAGGAGATGCGCAGTGTGGCGGGACAAGCTACCAGCCATATTATACGAACGCGCTTTGATAACCCACCCGCCGTAGATCGTACTGCTGGTATATTGCGTGCGCGCAGTAATGCATCGGATATGCGTATTTTGGTTTTTGATGTAGGTGCTACAGTACTAATAGACACAAATGCCGTTGGTCTTGAAGGTGTTGGTGCCCGTGCCGGGCAGACACTTATTATCCCAGAGGTGATTATTGCCCTGGGCAACCAGGAAAGTTTTCAGCTACGGCGCGATGTGCATATGCTTTATCTTGCGATACCTATAGCCCATAGGGACTTTGAGGAAATAG
>Ga0123355_10022521_pt1 | contig 10099 bp, 11 predicted proteins | sample TergutEmb28metaG_3_FD_89872 | JGI IMG/M metagenome (GOLD analysis project Ga0123355, IMG submission 89872) | Embiratermes neotenicus P1 segment gut microbial communities from Petit-Saut dam, French Guiana - Emb289 P1 | ecosystem: Host-associated > Arthropoda: Insects > Digestive system > Gut ...
CTACTTTTGCCAATGTCGGCTTCAATTATCCGCTCTTAGCTCAATTTTCTGGTCATTGCCTCGCCACGCAGGATACGACCAACCGTAACGCACCGTGTTTCCAATTCTATCACGGTACCTATCAGTTCGCTGACCGCTTTACCTTACACGTCTCTGCTGGTTTGGCCCGTTTCCAAACTACACAAAATCTTTTGCGACTACCGAGCTTGGATAGCTTTCTATTGATTAGCAATGCTAATCATTAAAACTACCAAAACAAGTAAAAAGCACCCCTTTACCGTAGTTGTCATATGATAATAAGACAAGCTATTAGGGGGGCTTTTAATTATGTATAACCAAGTTCCAAATTTAAATCATTATCCAGTTAATCAACATGACGAGCGATTCGGATTCTTACCGTTCGTTGGTGGACTAGCCGTTGGTGCTTTAGCAGGTGGCTTCGGGGGACGTCCTTGTGGTGGTCCAGCGTGCGGACCGATGTATGGACCAATGCCGATGCCAGTACCGATGCCAATGCAACCGCAATTTGTACCGATGCCAGTTCCCGTCCAACCGTGGCAAGGTCAATACATCCCACCACGACCAATGCCACCACAATTTCAGATGGTCCAAGGGCCACTGGTTGAATCAAATAAATTCTTCGTTGCTAGATAAATCAGATTATCAAAAAAACAAGCCCTCTGTGGACTTGTTTTTTTGTTTGATTAACGGACTTTCTTTTGCATTAAAGTGAAGATGGCTGCCAATAGGAATAGTAACACTGACACAATTGATGCAATTGTAATTGTTAACATGGTTACTGCCGCAGCAACAATCCCTAAGATATGACCAGCAATCGAAATGCCATTTCTACGTGATTGCACCAGTCCAATAATATGTAAAACTAATGAGGTAATCATTAACATATATACGATTAACCCGAACAGACCAAGCATTGCGAAATCAGCGTCGGCGATAAATAAACCATCAATTTCCATCATTACTAGACCCCAGAAATGGAAATTATAAAAAATCAAGACGAGGAAGTTGATTGCCGCAAAAACTCCCGCTGCAATATTGATTCCTAATTTATTGCGAGTTTGCGGAGATATTTGATTGAACTGATTATAATTATTATCTTGCATTACCTGTGAATGAACCGCTTGTGGTTGCGTTTGCGTCCCTGTATCACTGGTTGTCGAAACAGTCCCACAATATCCACATCGAGTTTCATTAAATTCAAGTGATGCACCACACGTTTTACATTTTGCTGCCATTTTTAAAACCACCTTATAACATTAATTTTTAACGATTCTATTGTAACATTTTTTGACTTATTTTTCAACTAATTCCAAATCGGGCTGGTATGACCGTTTCAAAGGTCAATTTTTCACCGGTTAACGGATGGTCGAATTCGAGCAAATAACTGTGGAGCAACTGTTGGTCGTCGGGGGTACCGTTACCGTAAAGCGGGTCATTCAGAATTGGATGACCGCTATGGGCAAGGTGCACCCGGATTTGATGGGTTCGCCCGGTTTCAAGCGTGCAACTAAGTAACGTATTGCCCCCGTAATGCGTGATGAGCTCGATGTTAGTGATGGCCCGTTGCCCGTCAGGATGAACGACTCGTACAACGCTAGTCGCCGATGGTCTAAATATCGGTTGGTCGATCGTAAAAGAATTCTTTAAATTACCTGCTACCAAAGCGTAATATTTGCGGGTAATCGACCCTTCTTTGGCGGTCATTAGGTGGTGAATGTGGCGGTATTTGGCAACTACCAACAGTCCCGAGGTATCTTTATCAAGGCGATTCACAAAATGCACCGTCGACTTTAGCCCAATTTCCTGATAATAAGCGAGCAGACCGTTGGCAAGGCCGATATCGTAACTACCCGTTGGAATTACTGGCAAACCGGCTTTTTTGTCGACCACTAGGAGGAAATCATCTTCGTAAACGACATCAATTTCCATCTTAACAGGGAGCAAAGTGCTACTCACAGGTTCATCGGCGAAGGTTATCGTTACAATATCCGACGCGCTAATTAGATATCTCGTTGTGCGTTCGGTACCATTAACGCAGATTCTGCCGCCACGGTGCTTGAGGGCAATGACTGCCTTTTTCGAGAAATTTTGATCTTTGAGAAAGTCGCCGAGTGTTTTAAGATTGTCGGTTTCTACGACTTTGTAGCTTAATTTGAGGGGCATTTTCGGTGACTCCTTTTCGTAAAATTGTTTTAAGAGATGCCCTTAATTTTATCTCATCTTGTATAGTTGGTCAATAACTGATACAATGGAATTGTTACTAAAACGAATTGGAGCGGATTAGATATGGAAAATAAGATTGCAATTGTCACGGATTCAACCGCATCATTAACGCCAGAAATGTTGGCACAGTATAATATTCATTCGAGTTACCTGATGATTATTTTTGGTGAAGATGCTTACCAGGAATTCAAAGAAATTTCACCGGCAGAATTTTTAGCAAAATGCGCCTCACTTCCAGAATTACCGTCAACGTCACAACCAGCAATTGGTTTAACGGTTGAATTATATGAAAAATTATTTGCTGACGGTTATGACGAAATCATCCACATCACGATTTCGGGTGAGGTAAGTGGGTCTTACGGTTCGGCAGTCAGTGCAGCTGAGATGGTTAACGCAGAGAAAATTCATATCTTCGATTCAAAAACGATGGTCTTCGGACAAGGTGGGCTCGCAATCGAAGCATCAAAAATGGCGGAAGCTGGTAAAACCGTTGCTGAAATCATTCCAGTTTTAGAAGAATTACGTTCACATACTGCCCTAATTGCGGCTGCTAAAACATTAGAAAATCTCCGTAAAGGTGGTCGCTTATCAAATGCTAGTGCGGTTATTGGTGGGATATTACAAATCAAGCCAATCGTTCATTTAACGAAAACAGGTACGATTGACGCCCTTGGCAAAGTGCGGACTTTTAAAAAGGCAATCCAGTTTTTAGTTGATCAAGCGCGCGAAGCTAATCTTGATGAGAATGAGTACGAATTCTGCGTGTTGAACATGGAAAACGCCGAAGAAGGAGCAATTCTTAAGTCAATGATTCGCGAAATTTATCCAAATATTGCCATCCATGAAACACCATTATCACTCGTAGTTGGATCACATATTGGCCCAGGTGCGGTTGCAGTTGCTTGGTACAAAAAGTCGAAATAAATACTACCAAAACAAAATAGTTTGACAAGCAAAATATGTTGTGATAAAATACTAAAATAGTTCGAATTACTAACTATTTAGGAATCGTACTATTCACAAAATGTAATTAGGAGATGATTTCCATGTCAAGAAAAGTTGCGATTGTTTCAGATTCTACAACCGGTTTAACAGATGAAATGTTGGATGCGAATGACATTCACACAAGTTACTCAATTATTATTTTTGATACTGATTCGTACCGTGAGTTTAAGGATATCGATTCAGAGAAGTTCCTCGAATTGTCAAATGCGCAAAAAGAATTACCAACGACGTCATAGGCAACACCTGGTGTAACGGTCGAAATTTATGAAAGTCTTTTAGCTGACGGTTACGAAGAGATTGTCCATTTAACAATTTCAAGCGGTCTTAGCGGGTCATATCAGTCTGCGGTTGGTGCGGCAGCAATGGTCGATGCAAGTAAGATTCATGTTTTTGATACAAAGATGATTGCTTTCCCGCAAGGAATTATGGCAATTGAAGCGGCAAAGTTAGCAGATGAAGGGAAATCTGGGGCGGAAATTATTGCTCATTTAGAAAGCCTCCGCAACAAAGTGCAATTTATTGCAGCAATTGATGATATGACGAACTTGAAAAAAGGTGGTCGTGTATCGGCAATTCAAGCGGGACTTGGAAGTATGTTACAGGTTAAGCCAGTTCTTAACATCATCGATGGATCACTTGCGCCGCTAGCAAAAGTGCGAACATTTAAGAAAGCTCTTGATTTTCTGGTCGAATCAGCAGTTGAAGCGGGTCTTAACCCAGAAATCGATGAAGTTGGCGTTGTCCATATGGACAATTTAGCGGCAGCGGAAATGGTTCGTGATAAAGTTATCGCCGCTTATTCAGGGATGAATGTTGTCATTTTACCACTTTCATTAACCGTATCAGTTCACGCAGGACCTGGTGCAATCGGGATTGGTTGGATTAAAAGGTAATCTATTTCATACTAAAACGGGAACTCAATTGAGAACCCGTTTTGACTATGTTTTCATTTTGGTAATTACAATTTTTTAGCGTAACCTTCTTTGTTTTCCTGTTTCACTCGCGCAATCGCTAAAGCATCAGCGGGAACATCTTTATTCACCGTCGAACCAGCCGCAATATAAGCTCCCGCTCCAACGGTCACTGGCGCAATCAAATTCACATTCGAACCAATCATCGCATCCGCACCAATGACGGTCTTATGCTTATTCTTCCCGTCATAATTGGCGGTAATCGCCCCACAACTCATATTCGCACGGTCACCAATTTCCGCATCACCCATATAAGATAAATGCGCTGCTTTGACCCCTTCGCCCAGGGTCGTCTTTTTTATTTCCACAAAATTACCGATTCTTGACTTGAAGCCCACTTTCGTTTCAAGGCGGATATGGGCAAAGGGACCAACGGTTGCATCAGCACCGATTTCTGAATCCGAAATATATGAAGCTAGTATTTGAGTACCCATGCCAATATAGGCATTTTCTAAATGCGATCCTGTGCCAACAAAGACTCCTGCTTCGATCACCGTTTTGCCTTTCAGATGAACATTTGGTTCGATAATAACGTCGTTGCCAATCAGCACATTTGGTTCAATATACGTGGTTAACGGGTCGACAAGCGTAACGCCGTTTTCCATGTGTTTTTTATTAATTCGTTCCCGCATAATGCGACCATTGTTCGCCAGTTGCACCCGGTCGTTAACTCCTAAGGCACCGTCTGGATTTTCTTTAACCACTGACTCGACTTTGTGTCCCATCCCCTTGATGATTTCAACGAGATCGGTTAAATAATATTCACCTTGCGCGTTGTTATTACCAACGAGCTTCAACGCTGCAAAGAGGACTTCGTTATCGTAGCAGGCAACCCCGGTATTGATTTCCGTTACCGCAAGCTCTTCTGGGTTTGCATCTTTTTGCTCGACAATCCGGGCGACATTGCCCCCCGTATCACGAATAATCCGCCCCAATCCGAACGGGGTATCCACCACATTTGTTAACAATGTCATGCTGGCACCACTGGTTTCGTGGGTCGTAAAAAGTTCTTCAAGGGTTTCCGCCGTTAATAATGGGTCATCACCGTAAGTAACCATTGTTATACCAGACTGACTAGCAAGGAGCGTTTCCGCCATCATGACCGCATGTGCCGTCCCGAGTTGCTCCGTTTGCAACGAATATTCCACCCGGTCTCCAAGACAAGCCTGTACCATTTCGGCTTTATGACCCGTGACAACAACCGTCCGCTCGACAGACGCCTTCTCCAATGCGTCGACAACGTGCTCAATCATCGCCTTCCCCATTACCTGATGCAAAACTTTCGGCGTCGCCGACTTCATGCGCGTCCCCATCCCAGCGCCTAAGACAATTCCAAAACGTTTCATATAAAAACCGTCCTTTTGTTTAATTTGAAAAGCTATTTTCGATGTTATCATTATAACAGATTTCGGCGTAAAATTCGAGTTATTTTTTAATTCGGGAAAACCATTGTGTTTTTTGCGGAAATTTTGTACAATAGGAGATGTGTGAGGTAATCAGAATATGAAGCAGAAAAAATTAATGGATTTAATCGTTTGCGGTGGTTGCAATGCTAAAATTGGGCCTGGTAATTTAGGTGAAATTTTACAAGCGCTGCCACGACAACAAAACGATGATTTACTCGTCGGATTTGAATCATCGGATGACGCAGCGGTTGTTAAATTAAGCGCTGATTTGGCACTGGTGCAAACGTTAGATTTTTTTCCGGCGATGGTGAACGACCCTTATCTATTCGGAAAAATCGCAGCGGCAAATGCGCTCAGCGATGTTTATGCAATGGGTGGTGAAGTCATTTCAGCACTTAATATTGTATGCTTTCCCGAACAAGATGATGTGGCAATTTTAAGTGAAATCCTCCGTGGTGGTGCTGAAAAAGTAGCCGAAGCCGGTGGTATTCTCGCTGGTGGTCATTCAATTCACGATTCGAAAGCATTGTACGGTTTATCCGTGACTGGCAAAGTCCATCCTGATCAGATTTGGATGAATAATACCCCGCAAATTGGCGATTGTTTAGTTTTGACCAAACCACTTGGTGTTGGGATTATCACAACAGGTTTTAGTATTGGTGAAGTTAGCGAAGCATCGTTTAATGAGGCGGTTGCTTCGATGGAAACCTTAAACAAGTATGCCGCAAATGTTGCTAAAAATTTTACCATTAATAGTTGTACTGATGTAACCGGTTTTGGCTTGCTGGGGCACTTGTCCGAGATGTTGGATGGGAAATTATCAGCCGAAATTGATGGGTCACAGATTCCGATTTTACCCGGTGCTTATGAAGGGGCAAAAGAGTTTTTAATTACTGCTGGTGGTCAGCGAAATCGCAATCATTTAACCGGTCAAGTTAAATTTACCTTCGATGATTTTGCGCTAGCAGAAGTTTTATTCGACCCGCAAACTTCGGGTGGTTTATTGTTTAGCATTCCAGAAAATGAAGTCGAAGCTTTTATACCTGCGTTAAAAAAAGTCGCACCTGTGGCAGCTTGCATCGGCAAAGTAACTGCAAAACAAGCCGATAACATCATCGTTAACAATTAATCTATGAGGAAGTGTGATCTATGTTGAAAATAAACGCACTTGGTGATATTTGTCCATTACCAGTGGTCAAAGCAAAAAAAGCCTTAAAAGAAAATTCGCAAATTTTAATCACCGTTGATAACGAAATTGCAACGCAAAATCTGACTAAAATGGCAACCCAGCTTGGATTATCAATTAAAATTGACCAGCAAGCTGATGACGTTTATCACGTTTATCTTGGCGGCAATGGCGAAGCAGTTGCAATTGTCGAAACACCGCAGACAAATCCCAACGCTTACATCGTCGTCATTAATGCCAAAACGATGGGAACCGGTGATGACAAGCTCGGCTATGCGCTACTTAAAGCATTTATCTATAGTCTGGTCGAGCAAGATACTCTTCCGAGCCATATTTTATTTTACAATGGTGGCGTTTATCTGACAGCAGAAGGCTCAGAAGTCCTTGACGACCTAAATGCGCTAGCTACTGCTGGTGCCCGAATTATGAGTTGTGGTGCTTGTTTAGACTTTTTTGCCCTGACCGCAAAATTAGCCGTTGGCGAAGTAACAAATATGTACCGCATCGTTGAATTAATGTCGCAAAATCACGTGGTTCGACCATGATAAACGAAAACTACTTTTTAATTACCTTTGCTTCGACCCATTCAGCAATGGCAGCTGAAGCCTTTTTGAAAGAAAGTCAAGCTGCTGCAAAACTCATCCCCTTACCAAGTATTATTGCGGCTGGTTGCGGGTTTGCCATTAAAATTGCCCCCAGCGAAGCACAGATGACCATTCCCTTACTAAAACACACCATCTTTAAACAGGCAAAATTTTATCAAATAACAAAAGAAAACGGCGCAACGACCGCCACAGACTGGGTGATTTAATGGAAAATATTGTCATTGGAACCGCAGGGCATGTCGACCACGGAAAATCGACACTAATTAAAGCTTTAACTGGCATCGAAACCGATACCATGCAAGAGGAGAAAGAACGGGGCATGTCCATTAATATCGGATTTGCTTACTTTGACCTGCCCAACAACCGGCGTGTTGGCATCGTAGACGTGCCTGGGCATGAAAAATTCATTAAAAACATGTTGGCGGGCTTGGCGGGATTAAACTTAATCTTGCTGGTCATTGACATCAATGAAGGGATTATGCCGCAAACGCAAGAACACATCGACATCTTGCAACTATTAGGCATTAAAGACTACATCGTTGTCCTTTCGAAAATCGGAATGGCCGATGCCGACTTGATCGAATTAGTTGAAGATGAAATTACCCAGCAGTTTAAAGGTAGCCACCTCGAAAATGCCCCGATAATCAAAGTCGATTCGGTTGACGGGATTGGACTCGCTGAACTCAAAGCAAAAATTGATGAAATGAGTAGCACGATTGAGCAAAAAAACACCTTACTGCCAGCCCGGATGCACGTTGACCGTGTATTCACGATGAAAGGATTTGGAACCATTGTCACGGGGACACTCATCGAAGGAAAAATCAATCTTGGGGACGAACTAACGGTTCATCCTGCGGGACAGCGTGCTAAAATTCGTGGGATTCAAGTCCACAGTGAAAAATCTGAATCGGCTTTTGCTGGCCAACGGGTTGCCCTCAATTTAGCTAATATCGCAGTCAATGAAATCACCCGAGGCGACACCTTATCAGCGTCAAATTCGATGGTGGCCAGTTGGATGTTTGACGTAAAAGTTAAAGTATTACCCCATGCAAATGATGGCATCGAATTATGGGACCGCTTAAGACTTCACATCGGTACACGAGAAGTGCTATGTCGAGCGGTGCCGCTAGGGGTTGACAAAATTGCTCCCGGTGAAGAAGGCTTTTTACAACTACGACTCGAAGAACAGGCGGTTGCGCTCCAGGGTGATAAATGTATTATTAGGCAGTATTCGCCCATGCAAACCATCGCTGGTGCGGTAATTCTTGATGCCAAACCGTCGAAACATAAACGGTTTAATGAAGAATTACTTACTGGTCTATCCATCAAAGAAAGCGGGAACCCGCAAGATTTAATTGGTGACTTCCTGTTGAAGACGTCAAAAACATTTACCACCATTGATGATATCTTCGCTTATATGGGCTATCCCAAAACAGAATGCGAACAATGGCTTCAGGATTTACTTGCAACTGGTCAAATTCTAGCTATTCGCGGTGGCTACCTGCATGCTGGTAAATATGATTTCTTAAAACAAGAGATTGTTAGTTACCTTGACCGTTATCATAAAGATTATCGCTTGCGTCAAGGAATGCCGAAAGAAGAGTTACGCTCAAAATTCCCGCAAATTACTAAAGGAAAAGAATTCGATTTACTGCTGGAAAAATTTACTGAAGATGACATGATCAAAACAGGTGACTTCGTTTCACTGTCAGCATTTGCAATCAAATACAACCCGCACCAACAAAAAGACAAAGAAATCATCGAGCAAAAACTCAGAACCGCAAAATTCACCCCGCTCAGTATCGCTACTTTGACCAACGGTAAGCAGGATATCCGTGAGTTGATTGAATCCATGAATGGCAATTCCCTTATTCGACTAGATGATGACACCGTAATCGACGCTGATCATTACCGAACAGCGGTTGCAAAAGTACAAGCTTTTATCAAAACCAACAATAGCATGACGCTTGCCGACTTCCGTGATATGGTGGATTCTAGTCGGAAATATTCGATGATTATTTTGGAGTATATGGACAAGGAAAAAGTCACCCGCCGAATTGAAAATACCCGAGTGCTTTACTAAATGGCAAAAACAGGAGGCAAAGATATGTACTATTTTGACCAAGCGGCAACTTCACTTAAAAAGCCACAATCGGTCGCCGATGTCATGTATGAAGCGATTGCTGGCGAAACCATTGGTAATCCTAGTCGCGGTGGTCATGCCGCAAGCATCAACGGCGGTCGAATTATTTTCAAAACCCGTGAAAAAATCAAAACGCTCCTCACAGCTTCAACCTACGACGTTGTGTTAACAAAAAACGCAACCGAAGCACTCAATCTTGCGATTAAAGGCATCCTTAACAGCGATGACCATATCATCACCACCGTCCTCGAACACAACTCCGTTTTGCGACCTTTATACGAACTCGAAGCAACTGGGGCAACCCTTGATTTCGTGACCTGCGACCAACAAACAGGTGTCCTCAATTATCATGAATTTGAAAAACATATTAAAGCAAACACAAAAGCAATCGTTACGACCGCTGCCTCAAATGTTACCGGCGTGATCACCGATTTAAAATTCTTAAGCAACCTCTGCCAACAACACAACTTAATGCTAATTGTTGACGGGGCGCAAGCCGCTGGGATTGTTGATCTTAACCTCGATGACCTTTGCATTGA
>Ga0123355_10022523_pt1 | contig 10098 bp, 5 predicted proteins | sample TergutEmb28metaG_3_FD_89872 | JGI IMG/M metagenome (GOLD analysis project Ga0123355, IMG submission 89872) | Embiratermes neotenicus P1 segment gut microbial communities from Petit-Saut dam, French Guiana - Emb289 P1 | ecosystem: Host-associated > Arthropoda: Insects > Digestive system > Gut ...
CAATTGAACAGAGCAATTGATGAGTGCCGTAGAGAATATGAAATTTTGATTGATGCAGTTGTAAACTCTCAAAAGGGTGTGATTCAGCCACAACTTGTCACACCAGCTCAGATATTGGAGCAAGTAAAAATTAATCAAGCTGACATGCCAAGTGACCTTTCATTACCTATTCCAACGAGTGCAACTTATCTACATTTATTGTTAAGGATTGTTTCCATTGATGTATTCTTAAAGGGTAATTTTCTTGTGCATATAATTCGCCTACTCCTAACAAACAATGCGATTTACAATTTGTATCATAACTTACCCCTTCCTATTAAGATAAGTGGAACAAATTCAAAATTTATATTTATCCAACCTGAACATGGCTACCTGTTGATGCATACCGCCAAACGGTACTTCACAAGGTTAGGGGCAGACGGAATTAAATTATGTAAAATTTTAAGCAAGACTCACAAAGTGTGAAAGCAAACTCAGCCAGTGCAGCTAACGCACTTGGACGAAGAATGCGAAGCCCAGATGATAGATCCTATTCCGAATATCCCGGCTTCCTGCTCCCAACGAATTGTAGAACTAAACCACACATTGGGGACACAGCTAGATAACAATGAATGGTTATATGTTGCCCCAAAATCAGATGTTTTAACTGTGTTGTGCTCGAAGCACGAGCCGACAGACGTCACCATATTGGGAACTGGAAAATTACAGTTAAATTCTATGTGTAAGGCTTATGGAAACAGGATTTTCATTCAATCACACTCAACGTTAGTTAGTAACCGTACAAGTAAGGATGTCATTCCATCTTTGTATTTGGAGTATGATTGTTGTGGCGGTATAGATAACACTTTTAAATTAAAAGACCTGCACTTACACATACCCCCAAAGAATGTTACCAATTCACTCGATGATTTAAGGATTGCCAGTCACAAGGTAGAAGACGTAGAGAAGTTAATACTTGAACAAGCCTGGAAAATTAAACTTTCAACGGTAGATTCTCACCTTTCATTCTTATCCTATGTAGGAATGGTATTGACTAGTTTAACTTTGATCTGTTTGTGCTACTGTTGTTGTTGAAGGTGTTGTCGCAAGGGATTTCCAAAATTTTCAAAATGGTGGAAGGACAATAATCCCTGCACTACGATTACTTTCATGCCCAGAATTAATAATTAAATTAATTCGTCTAGGGAAAGCGTAAGAATTCCAGGATCATGGGCAAGCAATAACGTTAGACACTCGCTGACCGATGCTGCAGAAGCCAATGAGTTAGTCTCTTTAAACACCAATGTTTAGACTACAGCGCCTTCGGGCAAACTTTGAAAATGCACAGAAAGGGATTTTTTGAGCAGAAATTTTGAGAGTTGTGCTTGTATGTCACAAATTAACTAGACTTAAGGTTATTATATTTGATCATATTAATTATGAATATAAAGATCACAGGTATTCTCTGGTTCATTTAATGGCATGTTAGTTCTTGTACCCATGAATAAACAATTGCCTTTTTTGTATTTTGTTGACTTGCTGTACTGCCTGTATGTTTAGGTTTTTTCTTTGAGGAGAGGAATTTAAGCTAATTTATTGCTTAAATTTTTTCATAGGAGTGGAGGTGTCGCGTCCGGCGATTTTAATCTCGCCAAGCGACCTATTTATTCCAGCTATGGTTTAAGAAACAGGGTGCGTTCTGTGTGGACTTTGTCACCCCCCACCGGAAACGATGTACGTGCGCCCATTACTCAATCGTTCTGGGGGAGTAATTTTTTTGCTTACCTCTTTCTTTAACATGTTTCTGGGGATTGTGGATTGAAATGTTCCACGTAGACAGTTGTTTTTTCACTTATATTTTCGGAAACTTATGACTACATTTGGTAGTGCGTCTGGTACAGCCCCTCCCTATGACGTCACTGGCTATCCATTTTTTACACTATTTAAGCTAGGGATTGGAATATCTCGGGAGTCATTTTGGGTCGTCACTTGCTGCAGGAATCTCTGTCCGATTAATAGCCATTTTTTCGTTGTTCTACCTAAGAACGGTACCTACAATTTAATTAACAGTGCGTTGCATCATTTATCACCCCAACGCACTACATCAGTTATTTTATTGTATTCTCCTATCAACTGACAACAATAAACCAGCATTACTTACTCCTCAAAAGTGTGGTTGGAGTCTTGAATATCAATTTCTAAGCGTCCAGCACGAGCCTTGAACCATTTTCCCTCAGGAACCAGCCGCTCCGTCAACACCGGCGTACATGACTTCGACCATCACACTCGGGATACAACACTATACACAATTAGGCCCACTTCCTTATATACAGCATACTTACACATAAACACGTCTCACATGTTTGATTTTCACTCACTTACAGAAAATCGTGGAATTATTATGTAAAACTGATCCAAAAGTCATTGCATGAGAGGACTTGGCGTTGCGTGTAACAATGACCTTTATCAGTTAACTGTAGGCATGCGAATTCACGACATAAATTTCTTCTCATTTTAGTTAAAGTTGAGAGGCCTCTTATTAATTACTACCAAATAGATTCAAATGTTGTTTATCGGACGATTTCTTTACTGGACAAATGTAGATTGTCACACTCTGCTAGCACACTTCGGTTGACTTCCCCACAAGGCTGACTGTCCATTTGCAAGGTGGATTAGCCACTGTCAGTATCAATGTGTTTTATAAGGTACGGTAAAATTCGTGTCCAAATAAGAAATGTTAGTCTTTAACAAGTATATGTTGTTTGGTAGGGATTTACGCGATATTGTGCACTTGTAAAGGGCTGTTTCGAGATTTCTAAGCCATTTTGTGTATTTGTAAGTTGCCGAGTCTTGGAAATCTACGCCATTTCGTGTACTTGTAAGGTGCTAATTAGTGGACATCTGCGCCATTTTTTGTTCTTTTAAGGTGCTGACTGGACTTCTAGAGTTCTGCGCCATTTTGCGCAATGTTATCTGTTCACAGACGGTATTTACATTGGTGCCGGCTCTATGGGCTGTCTGCTGAGCGGCATCATGATGGAATCGTGGGGCAGACGGCGTGCCGTTCAGATTGCTGTTTCCTGTGTCTGTATTGGCTGCTTACTAATCGCCGTATCAACTACACATCTACCCTTGCTTTTTGGAATTGCATGGTGTAATTTTGGGACAGGCGCCAGCATTCCAGGCATTTTTGTAAGTAAGAAACAGAGAAACACGAGGAACATGGTGATATTGTGAAAATAATTGACAACGAAACAAGATCATAGAAAAACGACCACATTATATTGTAAAAAGTGTACGAAAAATATTGATTGATAGAGTAAACCAAATATATAATTTTAGACACACACACTCAAATTCAAACACACACACACACACACTCACACACACACGCGCGCACACACACACTCACACTCACACACACTTACTTTCTGCATGTTCTGCATGAAGCAGAGTCCTTCTTGAGAAACTAACCGGTTCTCATCTGGTCAATAATTTACTCGAGTTTTATGGAAAGCATAAGTTCATTAACGCGTTAAAATCAGCCAGCCACCTGACAATATTATGATCCAGACACATCTAGTACATGCCCCCCTCCAAACCTCTTCCAGAAAATCCATCTCAACATTATACTCCCATCTACGCCTGTGCCTTAAAGCTATTCTTACACTCAGGTTTCCCCACCAAAATTTTGCATGTAACTTTCCTCGTCCCCATATATGCTACATGCAATGCCCATCGCATTTTTCTCGATTTGGTCACCCAAAAAATATTTTGTGAGCTGTGCAGATCATTAAGCTACTCTTGTGTATTTTTCTCCACTCCCCTGACACTTCTTCCCTCTTAGACCTACATATGCTCTACACCAAATTCTCAATCTCCATCAAGCTACGTTTCTCCCGCAGTGTGAACGAACTGTTCCGTACACATATAGAATTGCATTCGAAGACATTTTTACTATATATTAGTTTTATATTTTTTAGGATCAAACTGAAGATAAAATCCCTGCACCGAATGGCAGCAAGCGTTCCCTGGCTTCAACCTACTTCGAATTTCTCCCTGAATATGATTTTGATCCGTCAGTGCTATTCCCACCATATTGATCTCATCCATCCTTTCAAAAGCCTTATGATTTCACCCTGCATTCTGATCTCGAATCATCACCATGTCTTTAGTGTTATGTCTAGTGCAGTCTGCTTAACTGGAACTAATAAATGTTCTGCAGTTTCCTTTGTAATACGTATTTTCCCACCCAATATATTAACATTTTAGTATTAACTAGAAACTGATGTGCGCCATTTAATTTCAAGCCATCCTGGTTTACCTGAAAATTACTAAAGGCCTACTTTAAAACCAAGTTGAAAACAATGGCGATAAATCTTCCCCTTGTTTCAAACCATTGCTAATAGGAAACATGTCGGACTACATTTGACGTTTTGCCGACGGTGCATCTTTGTATATTTATCTCAGTAATTAACCAAATTGATGGAAAAAATTTTGTTTTAAAATAATTTTATTTCATGCCCTCTACACGTTTCGAGCAAATGTGCACATCATCAGGAGGTCAAAATTGCATTACACAGCCTCTGGTATCATCACACTTATAGGAGGCCGTGTCGTGCGCATGTCGAGAGTAATCTCTCATCCTGTGCACCGGATGGCCACCTATAGGTTTGATGATACCAGAGGCTGTGTAATGCAATTTTGACCTCCTGATGATGTGCACACGTACTCGAAACGTGTAGAATGTATGAAATAAACTTTTTGAAAAACAAAATTTTGTTCATCAAGTTGGTTAATTACTGAGATAATATCAGATTACATTTTCCTAACCGGTATCTGCAGTAGGTTTCATTAAGTTACAATTTTATTAGACTTACTATTTTCATAGGTATAACAAACCATTTACAGAATTATACAAGAACACACTGCTAAAGGAATAATAGGTTATCTCAAAGTTTAAAATTAGCTGATGTACTGCTTCATTGTGCTTCTTCTTTTTCTCAAGTATTTGAAGAATGTGGATTATAAGAAAAGTAGTTGATATGCTGCTTGGAAATCCATACTAACGATACTGGATAACATATTGTACGTAGTGGACAAAACCGACGTGCCTCTATAATTAATACAATATGTTTTTTTCATCCGCGTTATAAGTTGGTACAATAATTATACCTTGCAATGAGCAGCGAATTTTTGCTTACTCTAATTGGAATTAATAATTTTATTGTAATCAGAACGAATTGTCCTACCTGCTTCTTTAATAGAATCTCTTTGAATTTAACATCCGGTAATTTGTGGATTTTTAGCTTTTCAATAGATATCTCAGAAACAAAAGTACTGGAAACAGGCACTATTGGCCATTTTGTACATATTTCTCTCTGCCTAGTATCATTAAACCGACGTGAATTCAGTAGCTGAGAGAAAAGTTTCCTCTACTTAAACAAAATAATATGACAGTCTGTAACCAAATTAAATTTTCCAAACTTTTCTCTATTATTTGTAGGTTGGTAAAATCCTTATATACAAATTATATATATATAAATTATTATGATATCAATATATTTCCCTCATAGGCTCACATAATATTATGTTAAAGCAATACTGGAAATATCGCACTCTACAATCTTGCGTATGATGAAACCAGTTTTGTCAGTAACTATGAAATCACATTCCCGTTTTTTCAAGAAGTTAAATAATCTGAAATGTACATTTACAAAGCAATACGTAGACAACTAACAGTCACCCTTCAGTTATGTAATTTAAAACTCAAATCCATCCTTCAGAACAAGAGGCGTTCACAAACAAATTCCGGACAGTACTTGTGAGTTTCTGAGACTTAGGATCGTGGGATGGACTGAATGCTGTGTGTCAATTGTTACCATTGTCCACAATAAGACAGCGTTCGAGAGACACTGCCGATCGACACAAATGTTACCGGTCCTTTTCATACTATACTTCTTACTAAAGGTACCTTCACCAAGTCTTTGAATTAGAGCAGGTGGAATGGCTGAGACTTTGAGTTGAAAATAAGGCTCGAGCATTGGAAGACGTTCTCTTTCGACATGATATAAACGGTATATCGATTGGCGAACAGGAATGTAACTGGTACTAGTGGTACCACATATTTTTATATAAATCCACAATATTTTGCAATTCTATTTGATAAAATTTACTGACGTATACGGTCTTCATGATTGTTTAGGGCCACCTTACAAAAGCTGCACTTTGTCGTACAAGAAGTTTGATAATCAATGTGTGCGTTGCGAAGTGTCTGCCAATTACAACTTTCTGTGTCTATAAGCTGTGTCTGCCCTCGGTAATGATCCGACAGGAATGGCTCTCGGATCTCCAACATCATGCGTTTGAAATCCCGGATGTTTGAAATGGCCTAAGTGATATCTCACTCCTACTATAATATCGGTGACTTAAATTGCAGAATTGACATTCCTATAGTATATTCTTTGGAATTACGGGATTTTTCAGGCTAAGGAAGAGGCTGTTCAGCCATCTACAGGACAGTCTATATTAGGTAACTTTGCATAATACTTACTGGTCGAAATTAATTAAAATAGCCGCGGAATTAAATCGCCTTCGGCTAAAGACGTTAAAATAATGGTTTCTGTGTTACAGTACAGTGAAGTTACAGCAGAAAAGGAATTATTAAATAGTATGACTATTTATAGCAGCAATTGGGTTAGATTATTGAAGTAGATGTTTGTTATAAAAGACGGTGAATTGTAATATCTGAAATTAGATTATAGTAAAAGTCATAAAATATTTTCCTTTCCTTAAATACCTGTAAGTGAGAGTCCGTATCTACAGACAGAACTTTTATTTAGGTAATTAAACTCGAACTGATCCCAGTGGCCACGCGATATGAGGCGAAGGTCTGGGGCAGCTTACCTGGTGAGATTATGGGTTCGAAACCCACCGGAGGCATGGAAGACTGTCTGATGTGATTGTTGTGTTTGGTCAGGAACAGATCTCTGCGTCGAGCTGATCATTCGTCCAGAGAGGACCTATCGACTGTGGACTTTCGTTGCGTGCGGTTTAGAAACCTCGTGAATGAATAGTCCTGGACAAGGAAGGACTATTTCCCCAAAAATTGTTATACGATTCAAAGAATAAAATCCACATTTCTCCTGTGATTTAATGGAAGTTCTGAATGACAGCCGGGTAAGTTGGGATACGTTTGGGGATGTAACGTATTATTGATAACATCAAAGTAAAAGTATTTTAAATGGTGTGTTTATCTCTAATTTGTTTACACCTTTGGTTTATTTGTAAATCTGTAGCTTCGCATAATCATCCATTCTTAGGATGCAGTCTCCTTCAGCACTTCCATTAAGAAAAGAGTAGAAAAGTGGACTTTAACACTGGGATCGTTATACCAGACTCAGCGGTCATTACGTATGTAGAAGTGTGTCCTTCCATCTTAACCGTTATTCATATATGTTTATAACAAACAAGCCAAAATATTTTCCCTTCTACTATTTTCCAATTTCAGAAACAACATTTCCCCACATTCCATAAACAATCCCTTCACACTTGTATCCACAACCACCTAAGTAATGGTAATAAACATATTAGGAAATTGGTACAGTCAAGGATAAAATAATGCAAATGTTTCTTCTCTTAATATTTTGGCAGTACTGCACTGCTGGCTTTTATAACTTAGTTAAAGGATCTATGAAGTGCAAGTGAAAGGAAAATATTAAGAACAATATGTGGCCAGTACAGGGGAAAGGGCGCTGACGTGTTGAATGGAATAGATAGAGGGCTAAATGTAGTGGATGGTATTGAAATTAGGATACAAAGATGGGCGGGTCACATCTTGAGAATGGAATATGAAAGGAACCCCCTAGGGAAAAAGATTTGAATGAGAAAATCAGCAACGAATTGACAGCACAAATAGCAATAAATTTAAGGGAGAAATTTGTACAGAGGTTTGCATGTAACTTTAGACTATATGTGTGTTGACAGCGCATTGCTTTGTTGTTCATATAAGGCTTATCAAGAGCTGAGACTGTGTAGAGTTTAACGGAATGTTGTTAACCGAATAATGAATTGCACAAGATGTGGAATTCTGATGATATTCTCGGTCTTATACATGCTCATGAGTATGTAATGCTTCATTTGTTACAGTTCCATCTGCAAGAAATGGCTGACCCGAGGCTAAGAGGAACTCTCTCTGCCTGCATCCTCCTGGCACAATGTTTAGGCTCATTGGTGCTTTCTCCGATTGGCTTCAATATCAAATGGAAAATATCAGCAGGAATTGTAGCTGGCATTGCATTGATAGACCTAGTGGGCTATAGTTTTCTGCACGAGAGTCCGGTGTGGTACGTCAGAAACAACCGCATCAGCGACGCTAGGAAGGTCTTCAGTTGGTTGTGGGGATCTGTGCATCATGTACAGGTAAGTCTCACTCACCCTCTGTACATCTAAAGAACGGCAGACACGCTGCAGCAAGATACACTGTTGTGCATTGTTTAGATTTTTCGATTGAAAAGAGAATACTTTACTGGATCAACATTGGGTAACATTCGGTATGACATAAAGATATTAAGACCGGTGCTAAAAATGACAACCTTCAAATCCCAAACCTGTTTGTTACTGGTAAAAACGGCATTCAGTAATGTTTGAATTTCGTGTTAGAAACTGGAGATATTGCGAGATTAAAATTTTGTTTACGGTCTACATTTGTGTATGTATTATTTATATGAACTTCATTTTTCAAGCTCAGACGATATTCACTTGATGTCGGATTTGTCGAAGCAGCAGACTGCAAAACGGCAGCTAGTTATTTGGTCAACAAAACTCTTAATAAAAAGATCGCACCATCTTTCCGTTCGATCAGTAATTCCTCCCATAATTACTTACATTTTCAAAAGAAAGACATGAAATGATAATGTGCATATTGTGTCAATCTGAATTAATTTTATCCGAAAGTATGTTCTGTCCGAATGCTACTGTTGCACTGACAGCACACAGCACTGCAAGTTTAATGCCATGTGACTTTTCCACTGGAACTGTCTGCCGATCAGTATCTGTTCTATTAGCATTTAAGGGAATATTTAATTTGGTTCATCTGTATCGTAAGTCAGCACTGGATCAAGTTTAATGATTGACACTGCGTAATATACCAGTTAGTTGAAATCAAGTATTCTCAAACTAGATTACTGTCGCCGCAGTTACAAAATCACTCCATATCCTTCAACGTTTCTTCTAAAATGACACGTTTCTTTTCTTTTCCTGTTTTATAACAAAAACCTATCAGGAATTTGAACACCAATCGACATGCAGTTCATTTCGTAATAAATGGTACAGCGGTACTTCGATTTTTAAATTTTCTAATTCTCTTTAACTAATTTTTTAAATTTGTAGATTGTAAAAAAGATATCATCTTTTACATTGTGAACAACTGCTGTGAATGAGATGGATATGTAAAGAGCGGATACAGTGTACAGGAAAATTAAAGGAAATTTGGACCAGTGGTAGCGCAACGAATGTGGACAGTTGGTTCTAATTAGGAAATGACGGAGCTATATAAATATATAGCTTCTAAATTTTCGAATATATTGGTTATGTAATAATAATGGATCCAGAAAGGAGATTTTCAGTGTTTGAGTTCAAAACCGTAGGGAAGTAGAAGATGGGGAAACCCTAGAATGAAATGAATTGGACATACAGAGAAGGATCTAACGGAAATGAAGTTTAAGAGTTGATGGCCGAAAGCACTTGCTAGGGAAGAATGGCAGTCCGCAGTTAAGTATGGCAAGGCTGTCAGACGGCCATGGAGCTGAGAAGTAAGTTTCACTTTGCAATTCATATTCACGAACACAGTTTATTTCTGTTACTGACAGCTTATGGAACAGAAACATTTGGAAGCCTTTAGTTTGTAGGTGTGACTGACTGCATGGCAATGGAAATACTGGGAAATTAGCCAGACAGAGCTGACAAGCTGTCCGTGTGTTTGGGTTCCGTACTCGGTGTTATAACCGTTTATAGATTGCAATAAGTTAGTTCCAATTAGTTTAAAAGAAATACATTTTAGTGAGTGGTCACCCTGTGACATCTGGAAGCGATAAAGCCGAAACAGAAGCAGAAAGGCAA
>Ga0123355_10022524_pt1 | contig 10098 bp, 4 predicted proteins | sample TergutEmb28metaG_3_FD_89872 | JGI IMG/M metagenome (GOLD analysis project Ga0123355, IMG submission 89872) | Embiratermes neotenicus P1 segment gut microbial communities from Petit-Saut dam, French Guiana - Emb289 P1 | ecosystem: Host-associated > Arthropoda: Insects > Digestive system > Gut ...
ATCAGAACCGCCATTGAAACCATCACCGCTGACATGCTACAAACAGTTTGGAACGAACTCGATTATCGTGTTGATGTTTGTAGAATCACAAAGGGTGCACATATAGAGCACCTATAAGGTATGAAACAAAAACTTGGAGTGTTGTTCTATTAAATAAAAAATACATATACCCCCATCTCAAGTTTATTGTGTATGACAAGTTGTTAAAATCCCAACAGTCATTTGGAATAACCCTGTAGTTACGTTTATGATGAGTTCTCGCTGAATTCTTCTCTCAATGACAAATGTTTCAGAATAAAGTTATGGGGAAAATCAAAATATATTTTATGTTCAGTGAACTTTTTCCCGAACATTGTGCCATTTATGAGATAATGTGGAGAAATGTGGTAGAGCCAGCCATCCACAGATGACTATTTAGTATGGCCCATTTCGCTATTCACGCTGGATAATTAATGCTATAGACACACACTCAGAATATGCAACACTTAATGCTCGTCCTTGGCAAAAGTGATTTCGCGAACGCACCTCGACGTTCCGTTTTACACCAATGCTTCCTGTCTTATTCTAATCCCATATGCAAATTTCTCTCACTTGTCAGTTTATGTAATGGCGTGATAGAAAATTCAGTCCTTATGAACGGTACGTAAAATATACAAGCACACGGATGTAATTGCCTGTAGTCACTGAAGTGATCCCTGAAGACCGAAGCAGATTTGGCTTCCGAAGCGTAGTACTGCATTGAAGGTTATACGATGGACACAGGCCAGAGAAAGAAGATTATTTTAGTAAGTGTCACACCGCCATTCGATCCCTGTAGATTTGGAACAAGCCTGCACTTATTGTGCTGGTCTGAATTTCAATTGCGAGGTATGTGGTCCGGTGTCTGACACTTGGTTGAGAACAGTGACAGCCAGTTTCCATACAGGATGCATTAAGTCTGTATCAGCCGAATAGTTGTTCCTTCGTGCAGTCGGAGCTTTTCCACGTACATGTTTATTGGCCACTCATAGTGTTTTATAGTCATGCTTGAGGGTAACGCACGACTGTTTTACCTTGTGCGTTGTTTTCCTAAGTTTAAGCAACTTGCCTTTCTTGTTAATAAAACATCAGCACGTTTATATCCTTAAGTTTTACGTAAAGGTAAAGCAGTTCCATTACAGGCCTGGAGTGGCCCAGAGGTTAAGCAGTCCCATTACAGGCCTGGAGTGACCCAGAGGTAAAGCAGTCCCATTACAGGCCTGGAGTGGCCCAGAGGCTTCCAGGAAGTTAAGGTTCCCAGATTACATGACAACGGCACAGGATGGTGGTAAGGTTGTCAGCCTTACGCACCGGCCGAATTTACCCCCAGGAAATGTTCCTGGTACCCATTTCTGTTAGAGGTTGAGTCGATCCCAGGCCCATAGTGCGATCGGAAGGATTTTATGTCAAAGAAAAATTCCAATGACACCAGCTGGGATCGAACCAGCGACCTTCCGACTGTGCTACCGCGGTTCTCACATTACGTTTTACGTGTATGGCCTAATTATGAGTAATATTGAGGTCTGTGATGTGGAAGCATCTGATGATTCTGTCACGAACATAGGACGAAGCGTTTAGGTTGCTGCATCGTGGTATCGGTATGTGTATACAGACACACATATACATACAAACATATATGTACACACACACACACACACAAACTCATATAATGAACTTAGGGTAATGTGATAAAACAACCGCCACACCGAAACCCATGCAACTTTTGACACGTATTGGATAATGCTATATCCTCTTTTGTTTAATTTTTTCTAGCGTGTTTTAAACTAGAGGCCCGCAGTAAAACTAAAAGTTGTTTCTCAGCTTGGAAGCTAGGTGGATTCCCATGCTGTGACTTTCTTTTCGTTTGCATTCTTCAAACACCTCTTCTTCCCCCAACCACTAAGCTTCATTTTAGTGCCGGTAATATTTTGTGTCAGAGGAGTTATTTAACTTTTCATGCACATCGTCAAGCTAAATATATTCTAGACTAACAGACCAAACACAATTTCTGTTGGAGATTTCAGGTTCTCAGAGCAGTGATTTTCTAAAGAGCAAAGATTTCTGGGAATAGTAAACTTGCAATGGTATTCCCGCCATCTTCATCGTCAAGCAAAACAAAGAGTCGCGTCCTACCAAACCGCTGTAATTCCTGACCACCAAACACGGCGTAACATCGCCGAAGGCTTAAATCTTTCAGAGTTTCTGTAATACACAGCGTCTGCTGGCCAGGAACTGATTTTGTTTTAGATTTCCAATAGAGGACGTCCAATTTGTCGCGTTTCTGCACACCGCGGATTTATCGCCTAAATCCGCCAGGATTTTAAATGACTTCGCAACTTTTCTAAGTGGGTCGGGTAGCTCAGGCGGTATAGCGACTGGCTACGGGCTGGACGGTCCGGGGATCGAATGCCGGTGGGGGCGAGATTTTCCGCACCTGTCCAAACCGGCTCTTAAGTCCACCCAGCCTCCCGTACAATGGGTACCGGCTCTTTTCCGAGGGTAAGGAGCGGTCGGGGCGTGACGTTGACCGCTCACCCCCTTCTCGTGCCGTGGTCAAGAAAGGGCAGAGCTATACTTCTTCTCCCCCTGTGGGCCGTACGGCCTGTACAGAGCCTCAGTGCCTTATAAGTGTGCACTTTACTTTTACTTTACAATCTTTTCTATGAATAATACGTAGTGAAACGCGGCGCAAGAATAACACTAAGTAGCTGAATAAAGCTGGTTTTTTATGCGACAATTCCCGTAATAGCTGTCATCCAGCGACATGATAAAATAGATTGTCTGTTCGCTGAAGGAAGCGTGTTGTATACAGTGGCATTCAGAGCTAGGTTTTTAACTGCTTCGGTAGTGTGATAACTTCTTTGGCGTGTTCTCTTTGGGAAAGACTAGAATCAAGCGTCATCGACTGTAAACGTGTTTAAATGATGCGGTGAAAGTTTGTGGCATATTGTAAAAGAAGCAGAGTGACATGTTTAAAATACTTGCATGCATCAGCATCTTGCTGAAAATAGAAAAATTACCGTTCAGGAGCTGGAAATCTAGGGGCAATAACAGCGAAAGTACCACTCATGTTTTTCTGCATGTACCTCACCCAGTTCCTTCTCCCCGCAATCGCAGAGGCGCAGTGCGTTTTCGTTACGGGCAGTTCAATTAATTTTCCGTTAAAATTCGGACATCGATTGGTCCTTCAGTCTTTCAGAAGAGCCACCCCATTGCCAAATGTGGAGTCCTCCTTTAACCAACCTAACCGATGTGAGCGTTTCTGAGAGGTCTGTACAGCCGTTCCTCTGCAAGGGAACAAATATTCTATATAACACTTAGGATCAAGAGGCAGGCATAAAAGTGACGTAAAGTCGAACTTCTCTTTGTACTCCGCTGCTGGTGGTCAAGCAGACGATGATTCAATTATTGGAAATGACAGATATGCTGGCTAGTGTATTGGCCTTCCTCCAAATTCGTCTGTCAAATACAGCGATACCTCGGCTAACGAAGATAATTAATTCCGGGGTCACGTTCGTTAGCCGAAATCTTCGTTAGCCGAAACTTGATTTCCCGTATGTTTCTGTAGAAAATCGTTTAATTCGTTCTGGATGCTGCCCACTATTTAAAGACAAGTTTTATAAAATAGTAAAAAGCACACTATAAAAGGGCAAAAACTCATCAAAGGCTGAGATGAACAGCTACCCCAATTGGATGAAGGAGAATGGAAAGTAGAATGAAAAACTGACGATCTTTACACTATTATATTGAAAATATATTATGCACTTTATACTATTAAACTGAAAATATGTACACAACGGTTTTACTATTCTTCTTCCAAATTTTCAAAGTTTATTCAAGGTAAGTCCAAGATAAGGTCTTGGAATGGCCCGACCGTTCATGTTTGCTGTTTTATGTTAGCGCGCGCACCCACTAAAACATTCGTTAGCCGAATCCATATTCGTTAGCCGAGTCCGAAAAACAGCAAAATAAATCTTCGTTAGTAGAAAAATTCGTTATCAGAGTCACTCGTTAGCCGAGGTATCACTGTACAGGGTTATTCGAAATGATTGTCGGAGTTTTAACAAGTTGTCATACACAATACACTTCAGATAGGAGTATAGATATTTTTTATTTAATAGAACAATACTTCAAATTTTTGTTACATACCTTACAGGTGCTCTATATGTGCACCCTTTGTGATTCTACAAACATCAACACGATAATCGAATTCGGTCCAAACTGTTGCATGTCAGCGGTGATTATCGATTATCGTGTTTATGTTTGTAGAATTATAAAGGGTGCATATATAGAACATCTATAAGATATGTAACAAAATTTTGGAGTGTTTTTCTATTCAATAAAAAATACCTATACTCCTATCTCAAGTGTATTGTGTATGACAAGTTGTTAAAACCCCGACAGTCATTTCGAATAACCCTGTATGTCCATCAGAGATAACTATTTACATGGAATAAAATTTAGGTACCGTAAAGAATATTGTTTATTATGCGCAGATGAACTGCACTGACAGTACGAAACAAGTGTGTTTTGTGAGAAACCAAATGAAATTAAAGAGTAATGCGACAAATCATATGAAGTGGTCTAAAAAAATATTTTAATCGCAACGGCCTTACCGAATGAAAATGGGCGTTAGCCTTTTAAACGCCGAATTAAATCTTCTCTGCCATTTGCTGGCATTATTAGGAGCTCACCATATTCTCCACGTTAGCAGGATAGGGGTGAATATGAATATCTCAGACGTCCCTTTGTTGTTTCTGTACATCCATTAGCTAAATTTAGATTTCGTAAGGCCTCTGAGCTGTTCTCTGTGATTACAGACAAAACACTCCAATGAAATTTCTCGTATACACATTACTCCAGACTTTTACATGGTGTGGCCAAATCAAAATTTTAGTAAACATTTAGCTATTATATATAGTTCTAAATTATACAGAGAGTTTGTTATTTAAGTTGCGTTATATTCAAATTTTCAATCCATTTAAAAATATTTTTTTTGCGGGGACATAATTTTATACGCCTCTATTTCCTTAATGGGTAAGAAAGCAAAACTAAAGGAGGCCGCAGACAGTCCCAGTCCTTTTAAAGTACGCCTGGTAATTTGACTGGAAAACCTGTTCGATATTACGCAACAAACCATTTTTCAAGGAGTAAAGAAAAAATAAGATTAAAACAAATCCTTTGGCTAACTTCCGGCATGAGCTTAATTCAATTTGCCATTATCATCTGTTATTAGTAAATGAAAATTAAACTAAGAAGAACAATAGATAGAAATAAACCTAAGTGGCAAGATACTATTAAAATGGTTCTCAAATGGGATGATGTGGACTGGATTCGTCTCTCATAGGTTATGGGGAAGTGGTGGGCAGTGGTGCACAGGGTGAAGTATCTTGCAAGATAGCAAAATGTAGCCATAGGTGGAAGGACAATGTTAAAATTGTTTTAGGAAAATAGTTTAGGAATGTGTGGATTGTGTTAATTTGACTTAAGGTAGTTGCTAGAGACGACCTCTTTCACAAACGGTATAGTACTGTAGAATTCTGTAAAAAGTATAGAGGTCCTTGAGTAGGATAAGAAATATTAACGTTGGAGGAGGGACTTAATTCCATTGCGTTTGTTAGTTAAATGATAAAAGAATTTTAGGTGAACTGTAAATTGTGTGATTTTATCACTTTATACAAAAACATATGCAGACAGTTTTGCTGTAACGCGATATTTGTGTTCTTATGAGACCTCGCATTGTAGAAAAATTGCGAAATATATTTAGGATCAGATCAGAAAAAATTTATCTCTCATTCAAACCTATATTTTCTCACTATTCGCTGTAATCGCTTAATAGCCAACACGCGTATGCAGTAGTTCGCGTTATACATACACTCTTCACCTATGGATCAACCGTTTTATCGCAGTTCGCGTTAATAAAACACGAGTAATAGCAGAACTGACTGTATTACATTGCAGTCTTACTGTACCGACACTGTCAGTGAAAAGGCAGAGAAAACTATTGTAAACGATTTAGAGTTAAAAATAGGATAAAAGAAATAAGGTATGCGGTCGTAATTGGCCGGTGTGTTTTGAAGATAATATTCTTGCAGGACTGCAGATATACGACATTAAATAGCAGCGGAAACTGGCAAATTATGGAGGAGGATCAGGCCAGACGATTTTGGAAAAATGGAAAATACTTACATGTGTTGATTATGTAATAACGTATTTTAATTTTCCATCTCATATCAGATATTTAGGTTTCATTTTTAAGAATCATACTTTCAGTTCTCAAAGAACTGTGTAATATTTTGTTATTAATAAACACGAAGAAATGTAGACACTACTCAAATAAGTCTCCCGTCCTTGTTTTAAGGCTAGGGTTCTGGTAGAGCACGTTTTCAATATCCAATTGCAATGTGAAAAGTAATTTATCTCGTCAAGGGACAATATGAAGAATATATGACAAAACGTGTAACTCAGAATCACGAGTTACAAGATTATTTATGGTATTACAACAGCTGGCGAAGTGTGGAAACCAATGAGTGGAAGAAATCTCTTGCTGTTACTGGAGAACACGTTTTACTGTCTACAGCATATTGAATTTTATAAATCTGTGAGCTTTCTTGTAGGCTTACATATGAAGACCTAGAGTTTGTTCTAGTACAAAGCAGTACCCTGAATCTGATAAAGAGGCGTAAATTTTCACACCGAACCTAAACAAGACATACATAAAATACTGAAATCTGCGATTAGTTACACAGCAGACAGATTTATGGAATGGTCTCTTTCCTCACAATCTGATGGTCACACGGCAGGTTAAGGATTTATACTTGGCCTGATTTCAGGCATCCGCAGCGGTGTCAATGAAATATTAAAACATTTGCTTGAAAATTTACGTAAAATGCATGGAAATACAGCTGTTATCAATAACCAAGTGAACTAAGTGAAAACAGTGAAACGAAATGGCAAATAGAATGGGACCGCACAACAAAAGGTGTAACTACGAAACTATATTTCCCTAAAGTAGCAGATAGATTAAAACTGAAAATTAGAGCGACCCCGAACCTTACAATGATGGTGACAGGCCATGGCAATATTAAGTCATATCTGTACAAATATAAAATTATGGACAGTCCAACATGCCCTTGCAAAACAGGAGAGCAGACAACAGACCATATATTATATGATTCTGATCTTGTGAAGCAGGAAAGATATAAATTAAAAGCTGAAATATTACGGATAGAAAACTGGCCCGTAAGCAAAGATACTCTTATTAACAAATACACCAAAATTTTTAACAAGTTTGTGGACAACATACAGCTTGAAAATTCATAGAATATAAAATAACATGCAAAAGAAACAAACTTGTGTATATAGTAAGTAAGCAATTTTAGAAAACAAGTAACTATGTAAGCCAACAAAGCATGTAGTATTACATAATTTATTATACATTATTATAATTTATTACTTATAGTAATGGAGCATGCATAATAAATTTAAAAAAAACCAAGCTCACAGTTTAGTACCTTATGTGTAAAGCAAAGCAGTCCCATTACAGGCCTGGACAGGCCCAGAAGGTTCTTAAGAAGTTAAAGTTCCCAGATTTCGTGACAACGGCACAGGATGGTGGTAAGGTTGTCAGCCTTACGCACCGGCCGTCTTTATCCCCAGGAAATACTCCTGGTACTCATTTTTGTTAGAGGCAGAGTCGACCCCAGGGCCATAGTGCGATCGGAAGGATTTTGTGTCAATGAAAAATTCCACTGACACCAGCTGGGATCGAACCAGCGACCTTACGATTTGTAACACAGCACCTTAACCACTGTGCTACCGCGGTCCCCCGTAAGCTATGTGTATATTTTCTATTATGTCTGTTCACATAGTTTGTTTTTTTATATATTCGATATTATTAAACTAAATTACTCCTTATTTGCTCTTATAATAAAACCAAATAGATGCACTAATTTCTCAAATTTATTTTAGGAATAAAACTCTGCATGTTTCGGACAGTTCCTCTGTTCATCATCAGGAGTTTTTTACTGTACACACTGCATTGGTATATGCCATACAGGTTTGCTGACTGTTTGCGAGCAGGATCAGGACAAAACTGCAGTTCCGTCCTGATCCTGCTCGCAAGCTGTTGGCTTATTTATACCCTTCTTTGCGTACCGAAGAGCAGTACCAGCCTCACCGACAAGAGTTCCATGAAATTTAATGTTCTGAACGAGTACAATTTGTCGATATATTTGTACTTTAGTTGAAATCCGACAAAAATTTGTCACTTTTTGTGACTGCCTACATAAATTTCTGATATTTAGTCGTAATTGTTTTTTATAATGGCGAAAGTATGTTTTCTCTGAGGTGGATGCTGAAACCGAAGAAAAAAATGATCTAAATACATGAACAGAAAAACAACCAACTGTACAGCTTTTCGTTAAAAGTAGGGTGACCCTTACAAATTATGGACCATTATCGACAATAAACTGGCTTCTAATATACTAATACACTAATACACATACTTACTATATGTTTTAGTGTATTAGCCCCGTTTTTAAGTCAACATAAAGTGCGACACTCTCTGTTCTTTGTGCTACGACGACACTGGTTGTTCCCAAAGCAATATTAGAGCACGTAAAAAGATGTAAACGTAATTACCCAATTTGAGGTTTTATTCAGCTTGACGAAAACGGCAACAATGCAATAGATTACCTCGAAGTGGCAGTACGTATGGTTGGAACTAACTGCAGGAGATCTGCTGTCTCTTCTCACAAGGAAAGTGTAATTTGTAATGGAGAATGACAGAAAATTGGTTTTCCAAGGCTTGTGAGATGTTCACACTCTGTTTGCCAGGAAGCTTTCCAACAGTTTTTCCAGTACATACGGCGTAATGCCTCACCTCTCTACTATTTCTATACTCCGAAAACGTGGATTTGTTACAAGAATTAAAGATAGAGAATATCACACACTACAGTCATGTTTGCTCAATATATGTTAGAGCCCACAGTCATGACCAATAAATTACATGTGTGGTTGTATGTCGAACTGCACACGGAAAAAGTATAGAAATAATGAGTCCAAAATAATAAGAAAAATTATTGTTTGTAGCTACAGTTTGTAATTTATCTTATTATACGCTGTTCAGAAAAGTATACAAAAAAAAACAGAATAGACTGTTCTTATAATAAAACCAACGAGAAGCACTAATTTCTGAAATTTATTTTTGGAATAATACTCTACATTTTTCGGACATTATCTCTGCCCGTCACCAAGAGTCTAGCACTGTACACACAGCAATAGGTATGTATATGTCATACAGGTTTGCTGAGAGCTTGCTAGCAAGCAGTTGGCGTAACATGTATGAATTGCTGTGTGTACAGTGCTAGATTCCTGACGATGGACAGAGATACTGCCCTAAACATGTGGAGTCCTACATCAAAAATAAATTTCAGAAATTAGTGTTTCTTGTTGGTTTTATTATAAGAATATATCACGATGCACGGTCCTGTGAATGTCAGAATAGACTTTTTTTTTACATAAATACTGTTTACCGTGTGAGTCTTAAGAAATATTTCCACTGCGTTTCACTGCTTTAGAACCCTAAATACAGTACGTATAAACGAGGCGCCGGAGCTTTTCTCGGGCTCACATTATGGAGCAAAGTAGCCGTGCTCGCCTCCTTCACTTCCCAAGGTCGAGTGTTTAAACAGCAGTTCACTTCTCTGTTTATTGAGCTTCATTTCACATTCTAATAACCTCCTTTGTGTTATCGGCCCTAAAGTTTCATCACCACAACAATCAAACTTTGCCGTTGGACCCTGTTATCGGATTCTAAAGAACGATTCAAGCATGTGGTTGGTCGACCAGCACTCTCGTTAAATTTCGCCCCATTGGCCTGATAACTAGTTCCCTTGAGAGGCAACTTTAATTGTGTATTTTCTTAGATGGAAGGATTTATTTTCAACATTTCTTTTTTTTTGGGGGGGGGGGGGGGGGGCACTTATTTTTTGTCCCATACACCTTTTTTTATTGGGTGTTTTTTTTTTTTTTTTACAACTTTTAATTAAACCCAAAGAATCAAACCCTTTTTTTGTA
>Ga0123355_10022525_pt1 | contig 10098 bp, 10 predicted proteins | sample TergutEmb28metaG_3_FD_89872 | JGI IMG/M metagenome (GOLD analysis project Ga0123355, IMG submission 89872) | Embiratermes neotenicus P1 segment gut microbial communities from Petit-Saut dam, French Guiana - Emb289 P1 | ecosystem: Host-associated > Arthropoda: Insects > Digestive system > Gut ...
GTCTAGATTCGAACGCGCGTATATATATATTTCCTCATTTGAAAGTTCGGTTGGCGTTGCCACGCGTTTTGTGAGGCGTTTCAAACGCGGCGTTTTGAGCGCTCGTGTAGAATGGGCCTTAATTTGAAAAAAAACTATCAAACATGCCATGTAGAAACCCTCTATTAAACCTTTATTAGAAATAGCCTGTTTTTATAATACGTAATGTGTACCAATGCAAACGGTTTAATAGTTACACACCGGAAAAACATATCGCAGGGATATTTTCATTGGCCCATTTGGCCATTCTGCACGTAGTAGCTCCCATCGATGATCGGTGGTTGCTCTCATATTCGACTAGGAAAATAGGTTATGTTTGCAATTCTCGATATTAATATCTGTAATATATTTTAGAACAGATGAGAGTGTGCTGTACTGTGCCACATGAATACGATGTTTGGAGCATTAAGACTGTGGCAAAGATGTGCATCCCGCTGCGTGGCTTTGAATGTTCCAAGAATGAATGTATATTTATCTTGTACAAAAATGCTTAAAGAAAGTAAGTAAACCCTGACTTAAAAGTACCTGTAGGTTTTAGTGGTTACGTATATCCGCTGTGTGAGTAAAGGTTTATTTGATGTTTCTTGACTTCACAAATCGATGTGAACTGAGGTACTGAATTTGTCATTGAATCTGAATATTACTGTTAAAACTTGTATGCGTTTCATGTATCTCCCAGGGTGTTGCATGCCTCACTCATATCATGATTCTTGATTTTACACCGTAATAATATTTAGTGAAGAGTGCAAATTATGAAGCTCAATATGCAGTTTCCTCAAACTTCCTCATAGTTGTGCCCTGCTAGTTCATAGTATGAAATCAAAATCATGAGAAAAAACATTTTAAGTTTTGTGTTTTCTTAATATACGAGGCTGGAAGACCAAAATATTCTGAACTGAATAGTAGTAGGTATCATACCCAAATATCTGCACTTTGCTACATTTTTGCACAATTTGTAACTTTATATCATGATTTTTTGCAGCAGTCTAATGATAAGACATGAACATATGCTGAGGTTTAGCTGCATTTACTCTTTTTCACACCCTCAAGAAGTTTTGCTAAATGGTCATTCACATCTTGTTTAGGTTGTTTTGAAGACACAGAAATTAATGTTTCTGAGACTCTCTTACCCCCGGTAGTGCACCATATAACTTTGTCTTGTAAATGTTTGTTTCAAAAGCTTGTATGTTTCATTTTCAGTTCGTGAATCAAAAGAAGCAAATATTCGCGTATTTGAAGGTGTTAATGTTCCTTCTCCTAGAGAACCTTATGTGGTTAAAACTGAAGACCCCCGTGGATGTTGCACACTTTGCAGTTTAGGCCTAGATGTGAAACACACTGTAAGTAGTATGTACTGAACTTGTAACAAGGTGACGGAATCACTTTTATATTGTTCATTCTGTGCACTGTAAATGATTTACAAATCCGTACCGTACCAACAAATGCACAGTTCTACCGTTAATTCGCTCATACATGTTTCAGCTTAACTGCCATGATCAGGGAGCTAACATCTATATTACTAAAAGTTTACAGCAATAAAATAGTCTTACAGTGTTTACACTTATCAGAAGTTAAGATTATAGTTAAAATTTACAGTATTTATAATTTTTCGCAATGATACCGATGTTCTCGGTAATATTTTCTCTTTTATGCTGCATTGGTGTGTATTTCCTTTATGGTGTTGTTAAATATTAAATAGAGTATTGTAAATTCACACAGTATATATTTTCTTAATATTTCTCATGAAGATCACACTGCATCTTGAACATAAGAAAATAAACTAATTAGGTTCTTGTTCTTGTAGGATGTCCTGATTTTAAGCCAGTATCTCAGATCTGATGGCTGCATGCTTCCACGTCGTATAACTGGATTATGTAGAAAGCAACAAAAGCGAATAAGTTATATGGTAGCTATGGCACAGAAAGCAGGTAACAAAACTGTGTTGAGACAGAAGTTGCATTACCCGGTGTGCAATAGCCCGCCTCTTGTCTCTATCCTGAGCCAAATTAATCCAGCTCATGCCCTCTCAACCTATTGATTTAAGAACCATTTTAATATCTTCCTCCCATCTATGCCTATGCCATCAAACTGGTCTCGTTCCTTCAGATTTTCCCACCAAAACCATGTATGCATTTCATTTCTCCCCCATATACGCCACATGCATTATCCATTTCATCTTCCCATAATATGATGATCTAAGTCTTAATGTGCATGCAAAAATTAGGAGAGCAGACACAGAATCACTTGCCAGTGATAAAATGTTGTTGCTGGTGGTCTTAATTTTTTTGTTTTGGAGGGGGGCTGGTGGTGAGTTGTGAGCATTTGGGATTCTTATGGCAGTGCTCAGGAGACTCCTGTCCCCGGGATACACAGCAGTGTGGATTCCTATATAAAAACCAGCCTTTTGTAGTCACAAACTGCCCCTATTTGGAGGGTAGTCCAAGCAGCGTAAGCTGTGTTCCACAAACTGAGCATTATAAAGAGAAAGGATATGAAATGTCATGGGAGTAGCAGGGCTGTGCAGTGTCATGGTGCTGTAGGTGAAACATAAAGGAAAGTGAATAAGAGATGAAAAGATGCAAGACATATATTGGATGAAACAGCTGGGGTGACAGGTGACAGGAATAAAGTCAAGGGTATATGAAGAGGATGGAGATGGACAGCTTATTCAGGCCAACTGGTATCTTGAAGGAAAATCAGTTGATGGCCTTTAGAAGGGCTGTAATTCTTCAAGATTTGTATGGGGATAAAACTGGGAGAGGATTCATGGATGAAATAGAGATACTGGGGCACTCAGACCAAAGGATGTGAGGGGTGTGGTGGGAGATGAAGCCAAAGGTGGTAAAAGGAAGAACTAGTATGTTAAAGGTTGGTCAAGTGGCCATGAAAAGGTCCATGATGTTCAAAATTGCATATCCTTGAGGGCTTTGGGATGTGTCCTCCAATCCTTCAAGAAGAGAATGAGAAGTTTCCATGACCTGCCTAAAACTTGACCATCTCCAGTGGTCTTGTTGCGATGGAGCTCACTCTGTTGCCTTCACGATTGTATGACCCACATATATTGGTGTATGGTGTTGTGGAGTTGGATGTGATGTTTCATTTTGATAATGTGCTCTGCCATTGCACAGTAATCCATTGTTCAGGGCAGATATGCCAGTGGTGTTCCTTCATCCTGATTGAAATAGACTGACCAGTCTGCCCAATATAGACCCAACCATATGTGCAGGGTATGCTGTACACACCTGCAGTCTTCAATTCAAGGACGTCCTTTACGTGACAAAGGAAACTGGCAATTTGCCGAGGCAGGGGCCAACTACAATGTTGTACCCATACAGACTCCTGTTGAACAGGACTGAAGCAGTTTAACATGCATACCAATGGTCATAAAAACCAGTTTGGAAGTTGAAAGATGTCTATGCACACATCGTGTTCCTAAATACCACTATTTGAGTGCCTACTTCTAAATGCATTTGTTCTTATAATTTATCTTTTACATATTTATTTTATGTATTGTCACATTCCTCACCAGATTTATTTCACCATGTGTGATAATTTACCAACACACTGGAATGGAAAAGAAATTTGTTTATCACAAGTTGAAACTGCTGCTGCATCATCCACAGGCACTATAATGCTACTGAGCTAGTTTGTTATTGAATACAGTGCTGCAAAGTCATTGTTAAGTAAATGTCAGTTAAGGCTACCCACTACTGCAGATTGATATTTTCTTGTTTACCAGGTCTGATGCCAAACATAGCACCACCTAGTAGCAAAAGAGATCCGAAGACAAGATATAAGTGGAAGAAGTTCAACACTTACTTTGATGAATCAACAATCAAAGATGTGAGAAGCATAGTGGAAGTGAGAAAGAAAAGGGCAGCTAAACTGGAATAGGCTGACATGGCTTGGACTGATGTAACAGAGGGGGACAGCTACTGTTCACACCATTAAAAATATACTGTTTTTAAACAAGTATCTTAAACCAGTTTAATAAAATAAATTTGTGTACCTTTGGGTAACCAAAACTTTTCGATTAAGTAAAGGTTGTCCTTGAGTAAACCACTGATGTATATGGGTGAGTGGTGGCAGAGGTCCACTCATTCTTAACCTCCACAATGGATCAGCTGAGTGTGATCAGCTTCATACTGGTCCAACAGAACAACAGGCAGGGTGCACCTACAGCCAGTGTGGATTCTTTGGAGAAGACCCCCTCCAGGGACTGAACCACGATTCATCAGTCATTCAGCCCACAGACAAGTTATTTTACTGACAATTTTCTTTAAGTTTACACATATGGGTAAACAAAATGTCTGTAACAATGTTACTTTTATTTCATGAACATGAAGTCTGTTACAAGTAGTACCATACTGAAAATCCACAGAAACACATTTTTCAAAGTGCAGTTAGAACCTTTAAACAGTAAACTACAATGAACTCATAATATAATTCCTATTTTCCTATGGTGTAAATTATATGTAATATACAATTAAATAAAAGAAATACACCTTTAACCTATTTTAATTTCCAGAACAACATAAAAGTGTCAGAATGTGGAAGGAAAGATCATTGCCTGTCTGCCTGCTTGTGTTGGTGTGCATATATACATATACATTCATACATGTATGGTGCTAACTGCATGAAATTGCACAATGATGGCAGCCTTGACAATTACAATTAAATACTTCTTGCCATCAACCACACTGCAAGACAGGTGAAGTCATGAGCGCCACACAGACAACAGGCAAAACATTATGCTGGTAAGATTTAACCTTGAAATGACTGCATTTGTATTCATATTTATGCACCCCTCTTTATAAAAAAAATGTATCACTTGAACAGAAAAAAGATCGAATTATTACATAAACATTTTGTGGAAAATAAAATGAAAATTATATAGCATGTCTTACAAATGCAGTAAATTTCCTTGTTGCCTAAATGTATATAAAATTAATTTCTTGGGGTGTTCGTACGTGCGAATGTAGGGTCGTTTTAAGGTTAAATCCACCACATACACAGTGTCCAGCTCAAAGCGGAACATGATCACAGAACCACTGCTGTGTTGCAACCGACACCAGTACCGTGACGGACCGCGTGCTGCACAATGACGCCATGCACTCTGCAGTACTTGGTGCCACTAGTACAGGTCCTTTACCTTTAATGCACAAGTCAATAAAATGGAACAGTCCCCTGAAATGCCTTGTGCAATTTCAAGGCTTCACGTAATAGGTAAAATAAAAAAAATGCATACACAGTATGAGTACACACACTCTACATTAGTGTAGTCTCCTCTACAGAAAGCACTTGGTAACATCTCAACAACAGATTTCTTTCTCCTATGTTTGTAGTTCCCATTGTACACAGCTGTGCTGTACCAACTTATGATCTAATGATGACACACCACATGTTGACTCAATCAGTGCAGTTTCCTGATTCCATACTGCAAGTACATTTTACACTGTACATATGTGCCTATGTTTCGAACACGTAACATCGAAGTGTGGCTGTCATACTAACATGACTTTATGAATAAAATTATAAGGAACAAGTAAGAATTTCTTACTATTAACACATATTCTGTTGGTCAACCTGCTTTAAATGAAAACTGAGTTATTTCCTTACTTTGTGTGGGGGGGAAAACAAGAAACTGCAAATGTCAGTGAAATGTAGGTATGCCACTTACACTTTGCATGTGAAATTTCCCATAATTCTTATTTACAAAGCCCTGTATTTACCAGATGGTGCTTGTGTCAAAATCCTGTAAGCAGCTAGAGTCGCATTATCTGTGAAACAGAGCAACTTTATGACTGCCAACGTATTGCAACCGTGACTCAACTTGCTGCAAACAGGTATTTTAAGCAGTCCACAACCTACCAACATCCCCCTGGGGTGCACAAGCAGGGACACATTAAGAGCTTAGACAGCTGGATTTATTAGACATTTTAGAGTTCATATAATTGTGCACAAACACCTGGACAGCTCTACTGTGCTGGAATACTGGAATGCAATACAGGACGCATATCATCACTGGACAGCACACTGGCCACACTGTGTGTGAGAGGCTTGTTAATGTGGCCTACACTCAAATCCCCAGAACAATTTCCTTGCTCTTCCTGACATCACCTCTCCCTTATGTTAAAAGGAATTCATCCACTTTTTCAAGCAGTGAAGTGGAAGATTCAATGAATTTTCCGAACAAGTAGGCTTCTCCATGGACAGATATTTAAACTTTCCACACATGAACTCCAAAATTCTAAATTACATGCTCATACAGGGACATACTGTCCCTTGGTACTGAATTCTTCTTAAATCCCTATGCCCTATATGGTTGACATGTTTGATTGTTGTCTACTATAGTACTGGAAAACCATTAAAAATCTTAAGACATGAAATAAACCTAAGTGGGCTACATCATATGATAAACAAGTCGACAGGAAGTGGCAACTGACATGTTAATTCAGGGTATACTGTCTATGAAGAGACATTTTGATCGCTAAACTATAACATTTTCTTCAAATGTAAACTTCATGCTAACTACAATGAAACTATACTGAATAATTTCACAGCTGCCTTCCATAGGGCTGTATTTTATACGATTTCCCATTCCAATGTTTGTGGAAATAAAGGTGGACACATATTTCAAGTAAAGTGTAACCCTTTTATTTGAACGAAATTTTATGTTTCTGCATAGCACAACATATTCCAGTTCTTTCCAAATACCACAAACATAAAGGAATCATTGTCAAAAGAATAATTAAAAACCAACATAGTGTATCAAGTTCAAACTGTTGGGGTTTCACTTTGCAATGAGACCAACATCAATTAAGCTTTAATTAGAAAGCTAAGAACCGAAACTAAAGGAATTTTCTACCCATCAGTACAAACTTCAGTGGAAGTCTGCAGTTACATACATGACTTCAGCATGCCATAACTATAATTAGTTATATGGAAATTATGCAGCAACAACACATAATTTTGTCATTACTAATGCAATGATAATGTAACTTGTCACATACATTTTTAATTTTTAAATTTGTTCATCTTTGTTTTCTAACTGCAGAAACTAAGGGAATGATCATCTACCAATGTAACAGAATACAGTTTGGTTTTAGTTTCCTCTCACATGCTGCATTTAGTAGTGAAATATAGCCAGCAGTACGCGTATGTGGAGATACGGTGAAGTGTACGCATGAAAACGTAAGGTGCTATATACACAGATAATTTAGTACACATATGTAATAGGATGTAGAGAGACAGCTTACATTCTGCATTTATTGAGTCAGCAAACACATGCACATACTGCAACACTACCAATAAACTGTCATAACATCTTAAAGATATTTCTAATCTGAATAATTTATTGCCCGTGTTTTTGAAAAGATCCCTTGAAAATATAAAATGTCAATGTGTATAAATCTGTATATTCTGTCAAAAAATAAATGAGGAATGACAATGAATGTTACTACAATGTACCTGATAATCCAAAATGTTTCACAACTCTTTTTATATAATTTATTGATGATTTTTTTTTTTTTTTTTAAATTTCAGTTTTAAAAGTTACATGTATAGTAAGAAACTGTTCTTTGTTACTGACCGTATACATACACATGCACACACTTAATTTACAGCTCAGCATTTCAGTCATTACCCTCATATGCTGGTGATGTGGGTGAATATGTGGGGGAGGTGGGAGAGTATCCTGGCACAGCAGGTGAATACGTAGGTGATGAAGGACTGTAGCTGGGGGAAGTAGGTGTGTAGGTTGGACTCGTGGGTGAATACTTGGAGCTTGATGGTGAGTACTGTGGACTGGTTGGAGAGTACGTAGGGCTAGTTGGAGAGTAATTGGGTGAAGTTGGTGAGTAGCGTGTGGAGGCACTTGGTGTATGCTGTGGTGAGCTGGGAGAATATGAAGGGCTCGTTGGGCTGTACGTTGGGCTAGTGGGCGAGTACTGGGGAGACGCAGGGGTGTACTGTGGTGATGACCCAGGAAATGAAGGTGATGTTGGAGAGTAGGATGGAGATGTTGGGGAGTACTTAGGGCTGCTAGGTGAGTAGCTGGGACTAGCAGGTGAATACTGCGGTGAACTTGGGGAATAGCTCGGGCTGGTTGGTGAATATGACGGAGACGCAGGCGTGTAGTTCGGTGAGCTCGGAGAGTAACTTGGGCTGGTTGGACTGTAAGATGGACTTGTTGGTGAGTAAGACTGGCTGGTTGGAGAATATGAAGGGCTGGTGGGAGAATAACTTGGACTGGGTGAGTACGATGGACTGGTTGGGCTGTAACTTGGTGATGTTGGACTGTAACTTGGTGATGTTGGACTGTAGCTTGGACTTGTTGGTGAATATGATGGGCTAGTTGGACTGTAGGATGGACTGGTTGGGCTATAGCTGGGGCTGGTTGGACTGTAGCTTGGAGAAGTAGGGCTATATGAAGGGGAAGTGGGGGAATAAGATGGGCTTGTTGGGGAGTAGCTTGGGCTTGTTGGTGAGTAATTGGGAGAAGTGGGAGAATATGATGGACTTGTTGGACTGTAATTCGGGCTTGATGGTGTTAAGCTGGGTGATGGAGCATATGCAGGACTGGAAGGTGAATAGCTTGGTGACATACCGCTTACTGGGCTTGGAATGTATGGACTCATTGCTGGACCAGGAGAAGATGGACTTCCAGGTTGTGGGGAGTAGGGAGAATACCCTGGTGATAGACCACTTGCATCGCTGGCACTTGACGGCGAAAAGCTTGGTCCGCCAGGAGTCGAACCACTGCCCAACACTGAAACATAAATGCACTTACTGTAACATCTTACGACAAAATAATCATCATTCTTATATACTCCAAGTATAATCACAACTGTCAACATTACACTGTGATACTCACTGTTGCCTGGAGACCATGAACTGACATACGCTGGAGTTGCACCCTGGTTCCAGGGTGTCATATGAGGACTCATGGATGGTGTTGCCACGCTACCAAAGAACATACCACCTCCCATCATGCCTGCACCCATGCTCATCGGAATTTCTATACCTGCTTTACACTTCTCTGCATCTAGCAGCAAATCAAATGCTCCTGGAAACATAGAAAATAGAAGACTCAACACCATAAAACCACTTAATCAGTGTAGTCACTTCAAACACAAATATCTTTACTTTGTGAGATTTAACGTTTCCGCGGCAGTGTTGTTGAGCATTCGGTATCCTGGGATGTGACGCTGTGTCATGGGTCAGTGTTTCCTTATGTTTGAAGGGACAGGTGTTGGTCCATGAAGATGAAGGCACTGGTCCTTCAACACATCCAGATAAAGTAATACAGGGTCATATCCCAGAACACCTGAATCTTCATCCCTAGTTTACCTGTGCCTAGCCGTGGAAGCTGTCCCATGATGATATTCTCTGATACACCTCTCATGGGGTCCACTTCAGCATGTGATGCTGCATCCATTAATACATCAACTGTTTCTTCAAATGAACACCTCATGAGTGCACCGGTATCTTGTCGGTTGATCCCGTGGCGTGTAATGGCCATCAAATGGCCTTTCGCAGTCATAACGTCACACAGCAGAGCAAGATGTCGATAGTTGACGTACAAACCGTAGAACTGTAGAACAGTGTTCATTTCCTTCTCCACAGACTTACGTACAGCTTCGATACCGAGCACCTGCAATGAACACACGCAATAAACATGTGAACAGTATATCAATCCTGTACCACACCATATCCATGTGCACAGGTATGTTGCCACGAAGCCAAATGGGCTCAGCACATGAGGACAACATTCTGCTTCATGCTTCAGTAGCCTGTACTTATATGAAAGAGTCCTCTGTGCCAACCAGACCAAGAACTGACCAGGCCCCATTCCTGAACTATCATGGCTCTGACAGATGAACATTTAACTTACTCCCCCACCGCCCCCCCCAAAAAAAAGCTGTATGCTGTTCAAATTTACAAGTGATAACATATCTGATGCAGTATATTTTTCTTGGACGGGGAAAAAAACAACTTTTGTAATTTTAAGATAATGCTCCCCCCCCCCCCCCCAAAAAAAAAAAAAAACACAAAAAA
>Ga0123355_10022526_pt1 | contig 10097 bp, 4 predicted proteins | sample TergutEmb28metaG_3_FD_89872 | JGI IMG/M metagenome (GOLD analysis project Ga0123355, IMG submission 89872) | Embiratermes neotenicus P1 segment gut microbial communities from Petit-Saut dam, French Guiana - Emb289 P1 | ecosystem: Host-associated > Arthropoda: Insects > Digestive system > Gut ...
CCAGAATATTCCCAATCAACAAGATAGAATCTATCTTCGTTATCTCTAATGAAATTTTCAGGCACAGTATCATTATGGCAAGAGATACATTCACGATCTAATGTATTTAGAAGTGTTTCCAAGTTTAAAACTTTATCCTTGATTTCTTCATACTTTTCGAAGAAATATCCGTTTACCTCCTGGTTCAAGCGATCATACTTCTTTATCTCTTTAAAAACGTCGAATTCATTTTTGAATTTAATTCCAGAGTGATGAAGCTTTCGCATAAGCCCCACAGTTTCATTCATGATATCATCTCGCTTCGCCATGGTCGCATTCAAAGTTTCTGCATTTTTGATAAAGGCTGCAACTTTAAAACCATTATTTTCATCAAGATATATAATTCTTGCGTCTAATCCTAATTGATTAGCCTGTGCACAGTTAGCATGCTCATTTCCACGGTTAATCATTTCTTCTGTACCACTTCCTGGGATTCTTAAGATATAATCTGTTCCATTAATAGTTGCTTTATAGTTTTTATTGGTCATTCCGCCAATAAGCTCTATATTTTCAATCTCTTCTTTTTTGATGCTCAGAAGCGAACATAGACATTCTTTTATTTCTGCCGTTCTAAATTTTTCTTCTTGGCGCCTCAATCGCCTCAGTATTTTCTTATTAAACGTTTCATAATGAGCTTCTGTATCTATTTCATACCAGACTAAGTTAGCTATTTTTTCAAAACCAATTTTATATTTACGACCGATATCCATAAGCATATACTCATAGTTCAAGTATGGGTTCTTATTATGTTTAAACTGTTCTAGCATTTTTTTAAATACATCATAAGAAATCTTGCTTAAACCAATCATTTCTCCATCTATTTTATTCAGTTGATGAATATCTTTTGTCATGTTATAGATGTAACCATCTCTTATTTCAACGAGTGCCTCATCCCCTGTTCCACTTTCATTTGTAATGATCATGCAGTCTCTTTCTTCACTCTGCAATAACCTTTTAATTGCTTGTTCTTCAAAAACGATATCACTTTCTAAAAGCAGAAAATCTGTATCGACAATTTCTTTTGTTAATTCAAGGGATTTCATTGTGCCAGTGTGTCGATAATTTTTATTTTTTAATAATTTTATTTTTGGATTCTTGCTAGCAAGTTCATCAAAATATTCACTTTTATAGCCTGTCACAATGATAATATTATCTATTTCATTGGTAGATAAAATTTCAATTGTTCGCTCAATTAATGTTTTTCCTTCTATTTTTAAAAATGCGACTGGAATTTCAAAGTCAGGGCGTTTTCCCGCTGCCAAAATAACTGCTGAATTTATTGATGAATATTCAGTTAAATGAATATTTATTTTCTTATTTTTTTCATCTTGAAGCTGTTCTTCCAGCACATTAATCCCTTTTTCAGTTAAATAGTACCCGCTTTTATCAATTTGAAGATAATCTTTTTCCACTGCTTCTTTAATAGACGAATTCACGCTACCAATAGACATTTTACACACAAGAGATAAATCTCTTTGGCTATAACTTGAATCCTTGTTAAGCGCATATAAAATTTTAAATAGTTTAGTCATGTTACATCCTACCCTTTATGTTCAATTTTTGAACGATAAACCAATTATACTACTTCAGCTATTGCACGTCAACAATTTTAGGTATTTTTTGCTAAAGTAAAAATAGGAATATTACTATTTCATACTCCTATTTATCTCTATTCTTTTTTTTCTAATCGATTCATAATATATTTCGCACCTGCTTCACCACTTCGATTAGGATGGTAAAGATATTTACTAATGACCTCTTCGATTTTACTTTTATAAGCTTCTTTTTCACTTAAAAGCTTATCTACTGTGGTACCTACTGTATCAATCTTATCCATATCAATAGAAACACCTACTTTATCTCGAAGGGTAATATCTAAAACTTCAACATTGTAGCTTTCATAGTTTGGATTCAATACTTTCATTGGTGTATTAATGAAGACAGATGGCTTTAGTGAGCAATAAGAAAATTCATAGGCAATTCCCGACCAATCAGTAATCACTAAATCAGATGTAAAAATATATTTATTTTCAGAAAAATCTAAGTCTAAGATTAATTCTCCACTTTCAATTTGCTGACTATAAGCAATGGCCAATTCTTCCATTCTCCGCGGAAACATATTAACAAATTGAATATGTGGGCGAATGATGATTATATTCCCCCGTCCAAGTAAAGATTTTAACATCTCATCAATACAAGTTTCTAGTATATTGTCAGTTTGCCACGATGGGGCGATTAATATTTGTGGCTGTGCGTTGACTAGTTCATCATTCTCTCTGTAAGCATCTACTAACTGATCATATAAGCCATAACCCGAAGCAACCATCTTTTTAGATGCAAGTCCAGCCAGTTTAATTCTTGCTTTAATTTCATCTACTTGATGCGGTCCAACACAGAAAATCGTATCAAAGTAATCATAAGCTTTTTCTCTAGCAGCCATATGCGTACTAGATAATCCGTGAACAATATGAACATATTCAATATCTTCTTTAACAACTGAGCGTTTCATATGATAAATTTGCAAATCTGGTACAGTGGTTATAAACATTTTAGTATTCAACTTAAGCAATAGCGTAATCGTTCTCCCTTGAGTTGCATAATAAGGAATTAATCGTTCATGATTTTGATTAAAAACGCCATCGTCAGGGTCATTTGTTAAATAATGAATGATTATATTTGAATGTTCTAATAAATATTCAATGATATTTTTGTAAAACTTATATTGCCCACCACTTAGCGCATAAAAGACAAGTTCTTTTTTAGCACGAGCAAAGCGAGCTGCATCTTCTTTACTTCTAGCTGTAAGTTGCTTTTTATGCGCTCTTTCTTTTTTAAGTTCTGCTGGTGTTTGACGATTAGCTTCGATGTAATCAAGGGCATCGCCAGCTAGCTTTCTAGATCCGTGAGTGATGTTAAGTACAATGGTTACCACCATCCCAAAAAAGTTCCCTAATGCCCAATATAAGCCTACTCCAGCTGGCATAATAAAGGCAAAATACAAGGAAAGGGTCACAGTAAAGATCGTCATACCTTTATTTGCTCTTGGGCTTTGAGTTAACGCACCAGGGCTAATTTTATTTTGTACTAAACAAAAAATCAATGCTAAAACCCCAGCAAGTCCAGGAATAATCCATAAAATAGATGGATGGGTAAGCGATGGTGTTGCTCCTAAATCAATGCCTAGAAAATTTAAGTTAGTATTGGCAACTTGGTATATAATCCCTTCAGCATCTGGAACGTTATATAATGCCTCTCTAAATAGTACTAAATTTTCTGAACTTTGAAAAACACGTAAAACATGTAGCTGATCCATGGCACTTGCACCAACGCCATATATGTGTTGATAAGTTGCTACTAAAGGATCAATAACAGATTGATCTAAACGAAGCATATGGTGCAATGGACGGTACATCACTTGTAGCATCCCCATAATAAGAACTAGTTGGATCACTAAAGGAAGAATTCCTAAAAAAACATTATAACCTTTTTCTTTGAAAAGCGCATACTGTTCTTCATTTAATTTTTCTTTTTCTCCTACATATCGACGTTTTAAAATCCCTAAAACTGGCTGTAGCTGAAGGAATTTTATTGCATTTTTATGTGCTATTAATGTGATAGGATAGACAACAACTTTTATAATAATCGAAAAAATCAAAATAGCAAGTCCATAGCTACCAGTCATTTGATAGGCGAAATAAATGATGAGCCCCAGAGGGCTTCCTAAAATCATATTAATAATATCCACAGATTTTCCTCACCTTTTTTACATTATACTAATTCGTGTTTGAAACCTGTACATAAAACGCAGAGATTTTCATTCTAGACGAGGAAGTGTTTTGCGTAGCGTACCGAGAGAGGTACGGTAGTAAAACACTGACGAAGTATAGGATGGAAAGATCAAGTTTTTGGATAGATTTCAAATGCGAATTAGTATTAATCCAATGTATCAATCACTTCGTCTTCTGTTTCATTACTCGAAGTATCATTGTTATAAATCACTTTATTTTGTTTGCCCCAAAACATTTCACGTATTTTTCTTCTAGCAGTAAAAAGAACAACACCACCAACAACTACTAGTGCTAATAATATTTGAAGTATCATACCGGCAAAAGCTGGATCTAAATACATAAGATCACCTCCTTACAATGATGTTGTGTTAAATTTATTTTTTATTCTGGTAATAGTTGATAGTTCGGACCAACAAAACGATTAACTAATTCCCTTGTTATATTAAGGGGATTTAGTGGCACATCTAAACCACCATATTGCTCAGGAATACGTACAGCACTCATGACAGAATTTTGCAGGCTGGCAACCTCTGCTTCTGAAAAACCATCTTCTAGTAGTTGCGTTTGGATATCATCTAGATGGAAGCCATGATCTGATTGGATAACAATCACTGTATTTGGGTTTTGTTCCAATATCATATCAATCATGGTAATCAGCATGTAAACTGTATACGCATGTGCAGTTGGGTACATATCAGTATGGGTATCACTCCTTCCTAAACCATCATATTGCCAGTGCCATCTGGAAATATGTGTAAACAGAGGAGTTATATGTGTTAACTTCGGTCCCTCAGTTGATAAAGAATCTATTAAACGTCGATACAGCTGTCGTTCATGAGATAAATTACGGGTATCTGCTGTTAAACGATTAACTTCTTCTTCATGTGTTGGAATTGAAACCCAGTTAAAGTTCCCCATTCTTGCTTGAAGAACGAATCGATAAGGAATTGGTGTCGTAAGGGTTAAGAGTTCAATTAATTCTAATGCATCTATTAATAAATGATCTTCTACTTCTAAAATACTTCCTACTGTAAAAGGCGTATTATCAAAAGTAGCCATATTTCCTATTCGATAGAAATGATCAAGTGGAACAAAGATTCTTTCATCAAAATCTGCAATTGAGATTGTTGTATAGTCTGCTTGTAACAGAGCATGAAATAACTCATGATGTGGTGCAATATCTACTGCATGTGAAATACCATCTCTTTCAAATGCACCGTGTAAGAAGCGCCTTCGCTCACGACGTAGTGCTGTTGGACTCAGTTGAGCCATCAATGGTCCTAAGTAACTATCATAAAAAGCAGGCGAAAATAATGCTGGAACGTTGAAATAGGTATTGTGTCCTGCAATTCTTGCATCTTCATTGATAACAAAACCTCTTTCTGTAAGTTGTTGCCTAAATTCATCTTGTGGATCATCAAAAAGAAGCAACATGTCAGTGAAATTAATCATTCCATCCACATGAAACCAGACAATATCTGGATTTGGCAATGTAGGATCGATATTAAAGTCACTCTTGATATAAAAATCTGCTTGTTCTACAGTAGCAACTTCGGGTGTTTCTCTCATATTTGCAAAAACAGCGGGAAAGAAGTTAAAGGTAAAAAGCAAGCAAACAACGCCTGCTAATGCGCTGAAAATAATACGACCTTTGTAAAAATTGGTACTTATAAACCGCAACGCAATGGCGAAGGAAAGAATGATGAATATGATGATGAATAATAAAATATTTTTTGATATGATGGGTACCCTAGCATAAATAGCTTCAAAAAACCAAAAAAATGACCAAAATAGAAGTGAAATTAATAAAGAACCTTCATAATTTCGAACAATCAAACGACCGAACAACAATCCTATAGCACCAATCGTTGAAAAAATAAGTCCTAAAAATAATATGTGGCTAAATACAATGTGTGCATCGTCAAGATTTCCATTATACAAAACAAACAAAAATATATTTGGTAACAGCACAGATGACAGATAATAAAAAATGATCTCTTTTTTGCTAATCAATTTATTAGATGTAATTTTTGTAGACATAAACACTTGTCAATCCTTTCTTTTTGAGAGTTAATCAAATTTTCATAACATCATTCCTACTCTGTAAGCAATTGATAATTTTGTCCTACAAAGCGATTAACCAATTCCCTTGTTATATTGCGCGGATCAAGTGGTTCCACAAGCCCACCATACTGTTCTGGGATACGTACAGCACTCATAACAGAATTTTGCAAATGTGCAACCTCTGCTTCCGTCAAACCATTTTCGAGAAGTTGCCTCTGAGTCGCATGTAAGTGAAAGCCATGATCTGATTGTAAAACAATTACTGCATTTGGATTTTGCTCCAAGATCATATCAATCATATTAATCATCACACTACCTGCATAATGATAAGCAGTTGGATAAATGTCAATGCGATATGAATGATTGCCATGGCCTGCCAATTCTTCATCTTGCCACTGCCACCTATTTCCATGAGTAAACATTAATGTCATATATAAAATCGTTGGCTCTTCAATAGAAAAAGAATCTATTAAGCGCCTATACAACTGTCTTTCATGATCTAAATCCATAGGATCATCAGCCCAGTGATTAATTTCCTCAATATGGCTTGGAATTGATACCCAATCAAATTGACCATATCTTATCCAATTTACAATCCGATAAGGCAAAAATGTTGTTAGTGTTACAAGCTCAATCAAATCAATCGCATCTTGTAAAAAGTGAGGTTCTGCTTCCAAAATATTACCCATTGCTAAAGGAGTAGCCTCCACCACGCTCGTAGATCCTAACCGATAAAAATAATCCAATGGAACATAAACATTATGATCAAAATTTGCTATCATAACCTGCCTATAACTAGATTGCAAAAGTGCATGAAACAATTCATGGTATGGCGCAATATCATCCGCAAGTGATATCCCACTTCTCTCAAATATTTCATTTAAAAATCTGCTACGCTCGCGACGTAACGCTTGACTTTTTTCCGCTAATACCTCTCCTAAATAGCTATCATAAAAAGCAGGTGATAGTAATGCAGGAACACCAAAAATCGTATCATGTGTATTAAATTCAGCTTCTTCATTAATAACAAATCCACGCTCCAATAGTTGCCCTCTCAAACCATCAAGGGGCTCATCAAAAAAATAGTACATATCAGCAAAATTAATCATTCCATCCATGTGAAACCAATAAATGTCTGGACTTGGGAGTGCTGGATTCACATTAAACGTTCTCATGATATAGAAGTCTGCTTGCTCTACACTAATTTCAGGCGTTGAACCCATATTTCCTAAAACTGCTGGAATGATATTAAATGTAAAAAGTAAACAAACAACACCGGCTATCATGTTAAAAATAATGCGACCTTTGTAAAAAACGCCACTTATAAATCGCAAAACAACAGTAATACAAAGAACGATTCCTATGATTAGAACTAGTAGAACATTTTTAGAGCCGATGGATGTTAAATGATAAATAGCTTCAAATAACCAAAATAATGGCCAGAATACTAGCAAAACTAATAAGGAGCCCTCGTAATTACGAACAATTAGGTAAGCAATCATTAATCCTACTGCACCAATAACTGCTAAAATAAGTGCTAAAATCAATACATGACTGAATACAATTTGCGAATCATCATGATTTCCGTTATATAAAACAAACAAGAATATATTTGGCAATAAGACCGCTGACAGATAATAGAAAAATTTTTCCTTTTTGCTAATCTGCTTGTTAAGTACACTAATCTCTGTCGACATAAAGCCTCGTCGCTCCCTTTTCATTTTGAATAAACTAATTTTATGAGAAAATACTCATCGTATTAGAATAACATAATTCCCTATAAAAATCAATAAATTTTCAATATTCAATATTCTAACAACATAATCTTAAACCTAAAAACAGCACCAATCCATAACGATTAGCGCTGTTCATATGATGTTAATTTCTTCTACTCTGACAATTCATCACTATAATCTAGTGCTGCCAATCTCTTAAGTTGACGATATCTACGCATTGCGTCATTTTTGTTAGCAACTAACATATCTTCCGCTTGTTCAGGGTTGATTGTATATAGCTGTGCATAACGACTTTCACTTAATAAGAATTCATGGTATTTATCCCACTCTGGCTCTTTACCATCCATAACAAGTGGATTAACTCCCGCTGCAAGGTTTGCTGGCAAGAATCTAAAGATCGGCCAATATCCTGATTGTGTTGCAAGTTTAGCTTGGTTCATTGTATTAGCAAGTCCACCTTTAATACCATGGGCAATACATGGTGAGTATGCGATGATCACTGATGGGCCAGGGTGTGCTTCTGCTTCCATCATTGCTTTTAGAACCTGTGCTTGGTTGGCACCATGTGAGATTTGTGCAACATATACATGTCCATAAGACATTGCCATTGCAGCAAGATCTTTCTTCGTTCCAGGCTTTCCAGCTGCTGTTAATTTCGCTAAAGAACCTGTTGCTGATGCTTTTGAAGATTGTCCACCAGTATTAGAATAAACTTCAGTATCTAAGACTAAAAGATTAACATCTTCGCTGTTGGCAATAACATGATCAAGGCCACCATATCCGATGTCATATGCCCAACCATCTCCACCAATCATCCAAGTAGAACGTTTAACAATGTGATCAGCTAGCGCTAGAGAATCACGCGCTTCATCTGAGTCATGAGCAGCCAATATACGCTCTAATTCAGGACGAATTCTTGTGGTTTCAGCAATGCTTCTACGATTAACAATCCAATCATTAGCAACTGCAGCATCTGCAGCATTAAGGGTCGGTATGATTGTTTCTAAATTCACTTGAATTCTATCACGTAATGTTTCTGTTGCGATATTCATTCCATATCCAAACTCAGCATTGTCTTCGAATAATGAGTTAGCCCATGCTGGTCCTTGACCTTCTGCATTTTTAGTAAATGGCGTTGCAGGATAAGAACCACCGTAAATAGATGAACATCCCGTTGCGTTAGCAATGGTCATATTAGCACCAAATAGACGTGTTAATAATCCTAAATATGGTGTCTCCCCACAGCCTGTACACGCACCTGAGAATTCAAACAATGGTTGTGCAAATTGTGAGCCTTTAATGGTTGTCTTTGGTAATAAATTATCTTTGTAAGTAACATTGTTTAAGAAGTAGTCAGTTGTCGCAACGCCACCAGCATCAATTTCTTCATTAACTGGAACCATTTCTAATGCCGTATTACCCTTCTTACCTGGACAGATTCTAGCACATAGCTCACATCCTGTACAGTCAAGTGTTGAAATTTGAATTCTGTAATCTAAGCCTTCTAAACCTTTACCCATTGCCTTAAGTGTCTTAGTCCCTTCTGGCATATTCGCTTTTTCTTCTTCTGTTAATAAGAATGGTCGAATAACAGCATGTGGACAAACGAACGCACACTGGTTACACTGGATACAGTTTTCATCAATCCATCTAGGGATAAATGATGCAATGCCACGCTTCTCATATTCAGTTGTACCATGTGGTGCTCGTCCATCAATATAATCAGTGAATACTGATACTGGTAACTCATTACCTTTAGCAGCCATAATCACATCTGCGATATTACGAACAAAATCAGGACGGGTTTCATCAACAACAGTTGCCTCTACTGGCAAATTAGACCATGCTGGATCAACAGTCACTTCAACTAAACCTTCAGCACCTTTATCGATGGCTTTATGGTTTAATGCAACAACATCATCACCTTTACGAGAATAAAGCTCAAGCGCATAATCTTTCATTAGCTTCATTGACTCTTCATAAGGCATCATCTGTGGATTTAATTTGAAGAATGCAGACTGCATAATTGTGTTTGTACGATGTCCTAGACCAATCTCTAATGCTAATGTTAAAGCATCTAAGATATAAAACTTCGCTTTTTTATCTGCAAGTGCCTTTTTAAAGGCATTAGGTAATCTTTCTACAATCTCCTCAGCTGAGAAAATCGTATTTAATAAGAATGTACCACCTTCAGTTAGTCCAGAAATCATATCATACTTTCCAATATAAGTATCTAGTGAACATGATACAAAGCTTGGCATTGATACATAATAAGGTGCCGGAATTGGGTTAGGCGAGAAACGCAAATGTGATCTGGTTAATCCACTAGACTTCTTTGAGTCATAAGCAAAGTAAGCCTGTCCATAACCATCTGTATTCTCTCCCATGATTTTAATCGTGTTTTGGTTCGCCCCGATCGTACCATCTCCACCTATTCCATAAAATAGCGCCTCTGTTACTTCGCTACCTA
>Ga0123355_10022527_pt1 | contig 10097 bp, 8 predicted proteins | sample TergutEmb28metaG_3_FD_89872 | JGI IMG/M metagenome (GOLD analysis project Ga0123355, IMG submission 89872) | Embiratermes neotenicus P1 segment gut microbial communities from Petit-Saut dam, French Guiana - Emb289 P1 | ecosystem: Host-associated > Arthropoda: Insects > Digestive system > Gut ...
CTGGCTTGCTATTCTGGGCAGATCAGCCCACGGATTGACGTCAAGACCGTCTGCTTTTTGAATTTTTTTCGAAAAGCAGACGGTCTAAATTGTGTGATCAACAGATGGGCGACAAAAATAAGCTGATTTTTACCATTTTCCCTGGATGGTTTGCCATTCTGGGTAGCTCAGCCCACGGTTTGACGTCAAGACCGTCTGCTTTTTGATATTTTTTTAAAAAAGCAGACGGTCTAAATTGTGTGATCAACAGATGGGCGACAAAAATAAGCTGATTTTTACCATTTTCCCCGGATGGCTTGCCATTCTGAGTAGCTCAGCCCACGGATTGACGTCAAGACCGTCTGCTTTTTGAATTTTTTTCGAAAAGCAGACGGTCTAAGTTGTGTGATCAACAGACGGACGGCAAAACCAGGGACGAACAGTATAGTTTACAATTAGTCTCTTTCCCGACACTTCCAACCAAAGATGCGGAAGAACCGATTCTCAATTGATTTAAGACTTAACTTAGTACGCAATGACAAGTAAAAAGTCTTAATCAATGGATTTCCAATTGATTTAAGACTTTTATTAATTGTCACTTACTCACAGTCTTTTTTAATTTAAAACAGTGAGATGAATGGGCCTGTAGAGAATAGTGGCATTACTGCTGCTAGTAGTCCTATACCGATTGCTGTGTATCCGAGGACTTTATTTCCTTTTGCGATCGCATAGCATCCAAGTGCAACGCCAACTAATCCTAGGGCGAGTGGATATATAAATAGAGCGATAAATCCTGCTACTACTCCTACTATTCCAGCTATAACTGCTCCACTTGTAGCATCTCCACCTCTTGGAGAATCTGCAACGAAATCTGCTGCAAATTCATTGTCGTCATATCTTGAATGATGAAGCTCGTGACGTTCATGACGTTCGTGCGGTGGTCGACCATGATGCCGACCATATCGTGAATTTATTTCATGATTTGGTTGCCCTTCGTAATTATTAAAATCGTTATCAAATTTATCCATTGACTTTAACTCCTCCCAGATTTAAATTTTAAGTCTTGCTTATTATTTGCAATAATTGTTGAAATATGCATTATAATTAAATTTGCTTTACTTGGATTTATATTTTGCTGTATTCTATCATAAAATTGAATTATTTCGATAAAATGTTAACAAAAATAATTTTACTTTAAGATAAAAAATGATAACGTTTCATTTGCTTAATTTATCGCTGAATCCGTGGTTTTTACATAGAAAAAAGTTGCAAAATGTGATATAATTGTAATGTAATACAAGTAGGTGATTGAAGTTATGGAAATCGTTGAAATTAATCGTGAATTTATTACCCTAGGGCAGCTTTTAAAATTTGAAAACATTGTGGAAAGTGGTGGGATGGTAAAGGTTTTTTTATCTGAGAATGAGGTGCTTGTGAACGGTGAGCAAGACAGTCGCCGAGGCCGGAAGCTATATCCTGGTGATATCGTGCAACTTGAGGGTGTTGGATGTTTTAAAATTAAGGATAATTATCACTAACTTCAATTTGTAATTTTGCTAATATTCGACAATTCCAAACGAGATCAGTAGTATGAGGAGTGGTAGTTTGTTCATCAAAAAATTGTCACTTAAAAATTTCCGAAATTTTGCTTTTGCTGAAATTGAATTTTCGAAAAATATCAATATAATGATTGGCAATAATGCACAAGGAAAGACATCTTTGATCGAAGGGATTTATGCCCTTTCTACAACTAAATCCCATCGGACATCTAAAGATACGCAGATGATCAGCTTTGATCAGGATTTTGCCAAGCTTGATACTGTTGTGCAGGTACCTGATGGTGATGATGCTAGTCTGAGTTTGGTAATTACAAAGAGGGGTAAAACTGCCACATATAATGGTATTTCGGCTTCGAGACTTTCTGCTTATATTGGCAAGTTAAAGACAGTGTTTTTTGCACCAGAAGATTTAGAGCTACTTAAGGGAACGCCTACCATTAGGAGAAAATTTCTAAATATGGAGATTGGTCAGATTGATCCGTTGTATATTCATCATTTAAGTTCCTATAGTAAAATTCTGAAACAGCGAAATGAACTTCTTAAAAATTACAGCGAATCTGAGTCGAACAAACTCCTATTAGATGTTCTAACACAGCAGTTAATACCGCATTTATGTTACTTGTTAACTAAAAGAACTTGGTTTTTAGAGTCTCTTGAGGCTCATGCAAAAAAAATACATGCTTTTATTACGGAGTCTAAGGAAGGGATTTCTTTTAGTTATACTAACTCTATGCGAATTGATGAAATAACTGATGAAGTTCTGATAGCAAAATTTGAGTCTTTATACGAGAATGATAAGCGCATGCGTTCGACGACAGTTGGTGCACATCGAGATGATTTTTCTGTTTACCTTTCGGGAGTTAACGCTCATGAGTTTGCCTCACAAGGTCAGCAGAGAACAGCGGTTTTATCAATCAAGCTTGCTGAAATTGATTTAATTTACGATATAACTGGAATTTACCCTGTATTACTACTAGACGATGTGCTATCAGAGCTTGATGCAAATCGTCAAGTAACGTTGCTTGCTAGCACGAAAGACAAAACACAAACATTTATAACGACAACATCTGTATCGGGAATTTACGAAGAAATTATCGATTCATCAGATTTGTTTGTCATTGAAGATGCAAAGATAGGTGATTACTATGAATGAGAAAGTAGAACAAAATTATGATGGTAGCGATATTCAAGTTCTTGAGGGTCTAGAGGCCGTTCGACTACGTCCCGGTATGTACATTGGCGGAACTGATAAAGGTGCGCTACACCATCTTGTATGGGAAATAGTCGATAATTCAATCGATGAAGCGTTAGCTGGATATTGTTCGGAAATAAATGTTGTTATTACAGCAGATAATGAAATTACTGTTACCGATAATGGTCGTGGAATTCCGATTGATATTCATGAAACGACTGGGTTATCAACCGTTGAAACAGTGTTTACACTTCTCCACGCAGGCGGGAAGTTTGGCGGTGGTGGCTATAAAGTTTCCGGCGGCTTGCATGGAGTAGGGGCATCTGTAGTAAATGCTTTATCTGAATACTTAGAGGTAACAGTAAACCGAAATGGGAACCAATATTTCCAACGATTCGAAAAAGGAGACCCAATTAAGCCTTTAGAGGTGATTGGTACATCAGAGGTCAACGGTACATTCATCAGATTTAAACCTGATCCAACCATCTTTGATGAAACAACTGTCTACGAATACGAAATCCTTCAGCGGCGAATTAGAGAACTTGCATTCTTAAATAAAGGTTTACGTATTTCTATTGAAGACCAGCGCCCTGATGGAGAGAGAAAAGATGAGTATTACGCTGAAGGTGGTATTTCGGAGTATGTTTCTTACCTGAATAAAGGAAAAGATGTTTTACATGAGGATGTTATTCACTCTGAAGGAGAAATTGATGGCGTTCATGTTGAGGTTGCTATGCAATATAACACTGGCTTTGCCGAAGGAAAAATTTATTCTTATGCAAATAACATCAATACACAGGGTGGGGGTACTCACGATTCAGGATTTAGATCTGCATTGACACGTGTTGTTAATAAATTCGCTAAAGAGATGAATGTTTTAAAGGGTGATGATACATTAACTGGTGATGATATCCGTGAAGGATTAGTCGCAATTATTTCAGCTAAACATCCTGATCCTCAGTTTAAGGGTCAAACAAAAGATCAATTGGCAAATAGTGAGGTTCGTAAAATCACTGACAATATTTTTGCTTCTGCATTTGAGCGCTTTATGTTAGAACAGCCGAAGATTGCTAGAATTATTGTTGATAAAGCATTACTCGCAGCGCGTGCACGTGCTGCGGCTAAGAAAAGTCGCGAATTAGTACAAAGAAAATCGCCTTTGGATTCATTAGGGTTAAAGAGTAAACTTGCTGATTGTCAATCAAAAGATCCATCGATATCAGAAGTTTATTTGGTAGAGGGTGATTCTGCTGGTGGCTCAGCGAAGCAAGGACGAGATAATAAATTCCAAGCTATTTTACCATTGCGCGGTAAAGTACTAAATGTTGAAAAAGCACGAATTAATCAGGTTTATGCAAATAACGAGGTTAAAAGTATGATTCATGCCATTGGAACTGGTGTTGGTGATGATTTTGATTTAGAACGAGCACGTTATCATAAAATTGTCATCATGACTGATGCTGATGTTGATGGTGCGCATATTCGCACATTACTGTTGACATTTTTCTACCGGTATATGAAGCCTTTGATTGAAAATGGCTATGTTTATATTGCACAACCACCGTTGTTTAAAGTATCGCAAGGGAAGCGAGAGGAGTACATTTATAATGAAGCTGGTCTAGAGGAGTATATGCAAACCTTGTCAGAAACACCACGTCCTAACATTCAGCGCTATAAAGGTCTTGGCGAAATGAATGCTGATCAATTATGGGAAACGACAATGGATCCTGAGATTAGAACATTGCTGCAAGTTACATTAGATGATGCAATGGAGGCAGATGAGATTTTTGATATTCTAATGGGAGATCGTGTAGAACCACGTCGTGAGTTTATTGATTCTAATGCTACGTATGCGAATTTGGATGTTTAGCAATTGTGGAAGTAGGCGAAAGCTGACTGTGCTTACTATTTCAGAGATAAAAAATAAGCTGACGCCAATATTTATTGAAAACAATATAAGAAAAGCAACACTTTTTGGCTCTTATGCTAAAGAGGTAGCGACTGATAATAGTGATATTGATTTGGTTATTGATACTGAGATAACAGGATTTAGCTTTTTTGCTTTACGCAGTGAAATGGAAAGTGTAATTAATAAAGAAGTTAACTTGATTGCCAGTTTTGAAATTATACCTAAAAGTCGGATAGATAATGAAGTTAGAAGCACGGGGGTTGTGATTTATGAAATCTGATCTTGAACGTTTAAGAAAGATATATAATATATTGAGAAGAGGGGGATCGGAGGTTTTGTTAAATGAGTTTATATAAAGAAGAAGACAAATCACAAATACAGCAAACCTTAAGTCTTCTTCCTTTAGTACAGCAAGAACAAGCTATTGATTTGTTTGATATACATAAGTTTAGATTGAATGAATTTGCCTCAGTTGAAAATATTATTCCAAAAAAAAAATTTTCTGTTCTTGAAACATTTGCTGGTGCTGGTGGTTTGGCATTAGGTCTTGAACTAGCTGGGCTTCAGTCCGTTGGTGCACTTGAAATTGATCATCATGCAGCTGAGACATTGCGCCAAAATCGACCTGAGTGGAATGTGATTGAGGCGGATGTAAAAAAAGTTGTCGTTGCTGGGATAAAAGACTATCTCCAAGTAGACACTGTTGATATTTTGAGTGGTGGTTATCCGTGTCAGGCTTTTAGTTATGCTGGTGAACGTCAAGGATTTGGGGATATTAGAGGAACTTTGTTTTTTCCATATAGTCAAATTTTATCTGATTTGAAACCTAAAATGTTTATTGCAGAGAATGTAAAAGGATTGGTAAATCATGACAGTGGCAAAACCCTTGAAACAATGTTAAGGGTATTTATAAATGAAGGATATACTGTTTATTGGAATGTTTTAAATGCTTGGGATTACGATGTAGCTCAAAAACGTGAGCGTATTGTCATTATCGGTATTTGCAATGATTTAATTAAAAAAGAGAAATATTCTTTTAAATTTCCTAAAGCGCAGAGTTACAAACCTGTATTGAAAGATATTTTAAAAGATGTTCCAGAAAGTTTGGGACAAGACTATTCTGATTCAAAGAAACTAGTAATGAATTTAGTTCCTCCAGGTGGTTCATGGGTTCACTTACCAAAAGAAATTGCTAAAGATTATATGGGTGCAAGCTGGTATTCTAGTGGTGGAAGGCGGGGAATGGCTCGCAGATTAAGTTGGGATGAGCCTAGCCTTACTTTAACAACTTCTCCTAGTCAAAAGCAGACTGAACGATGTCATCCTGAGGAAACACGCCCTTTTACTACTAGGGAATATGCGCGTATTCAAAGTTTTCCTGATGATTGGATCTTTTCCGGTGGAATGAGTGCAATTTATCGGCAAATTGGTAACGCTGTGCCTGTTAATTTAGCTACTTATATTGGGAAAGCAGTTGTTTATTATTTAAATCAATTTAATGATTAGGAGAAATATAATGTGGGATTTATCTTTTATTACTGAAGAAGAATTAACAGATCACGTTGAAGCTACTATAAAAAAGTATGGCGAGAAGTTAAAACCATATGATATCAAAAAATTTAATAGTAATATTGTAGATCCCATTAAACTTTTATTTGATAAAAATGTTTATCAAGTTACATGGGATGAAATTATAAAAAATGAAATTTTTCGTCAACGTGATAAATCTAGTACAAATGATATTGGTTATTTTCATCAGAATATTTTTCGATATTTTAATGGTTGCATTGTTCCAAAAGAAGGATGGGATGTTATTTATGAAAATCCAAACGGCGTAGAGCTTCTAGGCGGTAATAATGTTAGTAGGATATATGTAGAAATTAAAAATAAGCATAATACTATGAATTCTGCTTCTGCTGCAAGAACGTATATAAAAATGCAAAACCAAGTGCTGCATGATGATGATTGTGCTTGTTATCTTGTTGAGACTATTGCTAAAAGGTCTCAGAACGCAAAATGGACAACGACTATTGATAAGAAAAAAGTAGATCATAAGTTAATTCGTCGTGTTAGTATGGATCAATTCTATAAGCTTGTTACGGGAGATGAGACATCCTTTTATCGCTTGTGTCGAGTGCTTCCTAGGATTATTGAAAAAGTTCTGATTACTTCTAAAAATGTTTCTGCTCCTGAAGATCGAGTATTTGATGAGTTGGCGAAAGGGTATGGAACAGATGATACTTCTATTGTTTTAGCAATTTATATGCTAGGATTTGAGGATTATGCGGGTTTTAGAAATAGTTAGATTAAAAAAAGTGTTTAGATAGTGTTTAATTGAAAGTGATGGGATTGATGTTTTTTAGTATTTTGATAAGATTAATGATTTTTTAGAATCAGTGTTGTGTTCAAAAAGGAAGTGAAGTAATGAGTGACCAAATTAAACCTCAAAGTATAGTTAATGAAATGAAGCAATCATTCATTGATTATTCAATGAGTGTTATTGCTGCACGTGCATTGCCAGATGTTCGTGATGGATTAAAGCCAGTACATCGTCGTATTTTATATTCAATGAATGATTTAGGAATGCACAGCGATAAACCATATAAGAAATCAGCACGTATTGTTGGGGATGTTATTGCGAAGTACCATCCTCATGGGGATTCCTCTGTTTATGATGCCATGGTTCGTATGGCACAGGATTTTAGTTATCGATCGCCTTTAGTTGATGGGCATGGTAATTTTGGTTCAGTTGATGGTGATAATCCTGCTGCAATGCGTTATACTGAAGCAAGAATGTCTAAGCTTGCAATGGAAATGGTAAAAGATATTAATAAAGATACAGTTGATTTCGTGCCTAATTTTGATGAGGAAGAAACTGAGCCATCTGTTTTGCCGGCAAAGTTTCCTAACTTAATAGTTAATGGAGCAACTGGTATTGCTGTTGGAATGGCGACAAATATTGCACCTCATAACTTAGGTGAGGTGATCGATGGTTGTGTTGCTTACATTGATAACCGTGATATTGAGGTTTCTGAATTAATGGAGTACATTAAGGGACCTGATTTGCCAACTGGAGCTACTATCCTTGGTACTAAGGGAATTAGAGAGGCGTATGAAACAGGAAAAGGGAAATTTCTCATTCGCTCTAAAACTCAAATAGTTGAAGACAGTAGTGGAAAAGCTAGAATTATTGTTAATGAAGCTCCGTACCAAGTTAATCGTGAAGTATTAATGGAGAAGATGGCTGAGCTGGTTAAACAGAAGCGTATTGATGGGATTACTGAAATTCGTAATGAATCTAATCGCGATGGAACTCGTATTGTAGTAGAATTACGTAGGGATGCTAATCCTAATGTTATTTTGAATCAGCTATATAAGCTATCACAGTTACAAATTTCATTTAGTATTAATATGCTAGCTTTAGTTGGTCGCACACCGCAAGTTTTAAATTTAAAAGAAATTCTATCTCATTATGTTGCACACCAATTTGAAGTTACTACTCGAAAAACAAAGTTTGAACTTAAAAAAGCTGAGGCACGTGCTCATATTTTAGAAGGTTATCGGATAGCATTGGATAACATCGATAGAATTATCACTATTATACGAGGATCTCAAACTGATGAATTAGCAATGAGTGCGATGATGGGTGAGTTTGGTCTAACTGAGATTCAAGGTAAAGCAATCCTTGATATGCAATTGCGTCGCTTAACTGGTCTGCAGCGTGATAGGGTTGAATCAGAGTATAGTGAATTACTTATTTTAATTGCTGATTTAAAAGATATATTAGCTAATGATGATCGAATATATGCAATTATCCGTGATTATCTAATTGAGATTAAAGAAAAACATGCTACCCCGAGGAAAACAGAAATTACTATTGGTGGTGATTTTGATATTGAGGATGAAGATTTAATTCCTCGCGAACAAGTCATTGTTACTATTACTGAGAAAGGTTATGTAAAACGCCAGCCTACTAGTACTTATCGTCAACAAAATCGTGGGGGTCGTGGAATTCAAGCTATGGGAACAAATGATGATGATTTTGTAAGAAGATTACTAACAACGTCAACTCATGACTATATGCTATACTTTACAAATGTTGGAAAGGTTTATGTGAAGAAGGCTTATACGATTCCTGAGTCATCGCGGGCTGCAAAAGGATTACCAATTGTTAACCTAATTGATTTGGGATCAGATGAAGTGATTAGTGCTGTTTTAACTGTATCTGAGTTCAAAGAAGATGAATTCTTATTCTTTGCAACTAAACAAGGTGTTGTCAAGAGAACTAGTTTAGCAGAGTTTGCTCGTATTAATCGTAACGGTAAAATTGCTTTATCCATTCGCGAAGGTGATGAGCTACTCTCTGTAAGAAAAACAACTGGGAATAGTGAAATTGTTATTGCATCAAGTGGCGGGAATCTTGTTTGGTTTGATGAAGAACAGATCCGTCAAATGGGTCGCACTGCTGCTGGAGTTCGAGGAATAAGGTTAGCCGATAATGAAGTTGCAATTGGCGTTGAGCTTGTTTCTTCTGGGCAGAAAGTATTAGTTATATCTGAAAATGGTTTAGGAAAACAGACTCCAATTGAAGATTATCGTAAAACCGGTCGTGGAACGAAAGGTGTTAAGACGATAAATATGACTGAGAAAACTGGCATACTTGTTGGTATGAAAACAGTTAGTGGCGATGAGGACTTATTAATCATTACAAATAATGGAATTATTATTAGAACATCAGTTGATCAAATTTCTACGTCTGGAAGATCAACTCAAGGTGTTAAAGTAATGAAAGTTGCTGAGGGGCAGTCTATTACTAGCATTACTTTAACTGAAAAAGAAGACGATGAAGAAGAGATTGAGATTGTGAGTGCTGATGACACTTCTTCTCATAGTATAGAAACTTCTATTGTTGAAGTAATTGAGAAAGCTGAAGAGTAGAAATTAAGACTAATGTTCCACGTGGAACATTAGTCTTCTAAAATATGGAGCGATTGATTTTAAGCCAGCGAGGCTTACTTTTGGCTATGAGTTAATTATTTTAATCAAAAATTGTGGCAAAGAGAAATTTTTTTTTAATCTTTGTTAATAATAAACTAGATAATTTAAAAGGAGGATGGCAAGATATTATGTTAGATTTAAGAAGAGTTGTAACAGAAACTGAAGAAGTAATTAAAGCATTAGAAACTAGAGGAGGCAATTTTTTATTTCTAAAGGATGTTGTTGAATTAGATAAGGAACGAAAAGAGTTAATTGCAGAAGTTGAAGCATTGAAGTCTAAACGTAATGAGTTTTCAAAAAAAATTGGTCAGTATAAAAAGGAGCAAAAAGATGCTAGTCAGCTAATGTGCGAGATCGATGGACTAGGTGATGAAATTAAAGTTATTGATGGCAAGCTGAAAGTTGTTGAAGAGAAGATTCGTGCAATACTGTTAGATGTTCCGAATGTTCCACGTGGAAC
>Ga0123355_10022528_pt1 | contig 10097 bp, 9 predicted proteins | sample TergutEmb28metaG_3_FD_89872 | JGI IMG/M metagenome (GOLD analysis project Ga0123355, IMG submission 89872) | Embiratermes neotenicus P1 segment gut microbial communities from Petit-Saut dam, French Guiana - Emb289 P1 | ecosystem: Host-associated > Arthropoda: Insects > Digestive system > Gut ...
AGCTTGAGAGCCTGTCGAAGAAGTTCTAGAGAGATGATGGTGGTGATGATGATGATGATGGAGGTGATGATGACCACGACGACGACGATGACGCCTTGGCGGAAAACACAACTTTGCATTCACTCGGTGACAGTTTCTTAAGTGTTGGCGAGTCGCCGGCTAAAAGGAAAACACGGGGGATAAGTAGAGCATCTGATTGCTGACCGGCAAGGGCAATATATTACAGGATAACTAAGCGAAGGCTTGTTTAATACCTTACTGGATAAATTACCGGCTGTATTGCAACATTTGTTATGACTTCACAGCGAAGCAGACATCTCAGTTAAATGAAATAACCAGTGGACCAGGTGAATGTGTAGAGTTAAGTGATTTTGCCGAGAAATGATTATTTATTTTGAAAGACAGAGCTCAGGTACACCATTCCAGTAATGTTCCTGTAAGAGTTCACCGCCTGTATTTTTCGTGACTTGGAAACACCCATTATCTCCCCTGGCGAAGGAATTCCCGTTCTCCAAAAAACGTTAGAAGAGCATGTAGCCGTGTTAGCATTTTACAGAATTTTTTCTTGCTTCCAAGTTAAATTTGATACTCATAATAGGAAATCGAGGTAGTGCCTAATGTGTTTTACTATAAGTAAGCCTGCTTTTTTTCTTGTCTGCCGAACTCGTGGTGTTCATTTAAGTTCGTAAGTAACCGTGTACTAAATGACGCGCGTTCTGTTGTACTAAGTGGCATAAAAGGATTATCCAATTGGTATTTAGTGTGCTAACCATCAGTAGTAATACTTACGCTTTTGAATAAATCTCTCATAATTGGAATCTCTTCAGGTCTTAAGTTGGTTGTCACGGACAGTGGAATATTGCGCAAGGAAATACAGGAGATGGACACAATAATGGAAACACTAGACAGTATAAGAATAGACTGTGTTGGATGTACTGAAAGAACGTTAGTTGAGAGTATCTTTATTCTTTTGTTTGCGTACGCTGTGTAGTGCCAGTTTCAGTGCATTACAGATTGTATTCAGTAACAGTTCGTACGAAAGTATTGCAAAATGCGAGACTTGTAAGATTTTCAAAAAGGGCAGATTATTGGTGCACGTTTAGCTGGAGCATCTAGAACCAAAACGGTCACTTTGTTATGTGTGTCCATCGCATGTTTCCATCGTTATGATGGCATACACAAATCATAGGAAGACACCATCAGCTACGAGGACTAGCGGCCGAAAACCAAAACTCACTGAAAGGGATCGCCGTACATTGAAGAGGATTGTGTCTAAAAATGACAGAACTACTGGAACAAAGGTGACACCAGAACTCAGTATTCATCTTGCGGACCCAGTCCGACGAGAACTTCACAAATCCAACATCCATGGTAGAACTGCAACTGCTAAACCTCTGATTACTGAAAACAACGCTAAAAGACGAAAAGGATGGTGCGATCATATAATCTGGACGTCTGATGATTGGAAATACGTAATGTGGTCAGATGAGTCGTCCTTCACGTTGTTCCCAACGTCAGGCCGGGTTTGTGTTTGCAGAACGCCCAAGGAAGCCTACATTCCTGAATGTCTGGTTCTATCTGTGAAACATGGAGGCGGGTCTTTGACAATTTGGGCAGCAATATCTTGGTATTATGCTGGTCCTATAATTGCTCTAAAAGGTCGACTTACTTCTAGTGACTACGTGGACATTATAGTTAACCAGGTAGTTTCCTGAAATTATGCAATTTTTTAGGTGACAGGTCGCCCATGCATATAGCCAGAAGTGTTCACTCTTGGTTTGATGAGCATGCAGATGTACTTCAACATCTTCCCTGGCCAGCACAATCGCCAGACTTATGTCTTCGAACCATTGTGGTCAGTTTCAGAGAGTACGGTGAGAAGCAGATTCCCTCCTCCATGATCTCTCCAGCAACAAGGCAATGTTCTCCTTGAAGACTGGTTCAATATTCCATTAGAGACTATTCAGAACTATATATATATATATATATATATATATATATGTGTCTATTCCAAGGAGGATACTAACTGTATTACGTGCAAATGGTGGTCCAACTCCATATTAATAAAGAAATGCGTATCTTTCACAACTGTTTCCATTATTTTGTCCATCCTGTGTGCATAGAAATGGGACAGTCAGCAGACTAAAATGTTACGAAAGCCAACCAAGTGCACATTTTGTCTCTCAAAAACATTACATTAAAATATTAAAAATTAACTCTCATACGTATTTCGATCCCTATAGGATAATCGGCAGGGATCGAAACATGTTATTTTTCAATTTTTAAGATGTTAGTGTAAAACAATTGCAGGACACCCTGTGCATTTGGTTTTGGTATTTTAGTTATAAGGCATGAAATGAATAATACTAAAAAGGCACGGGAATGTTACGAATGAAGCGAAATGTATAAGAGGCACTTACGCTGTGGAATAAGTACGAAACGCAAGATCTGATCCACACTTCCATAAGAATTATGTGGAAAAATTGACTGGAGTTTGTAATTTTAATTTATATGTTGTCGCCGTGTCCGTAATACCAAGAATGTGTGTGTGTGTATATATATATATATACACACACACAGAAGGGTGTATCAAAAAGTTCCGAGACTGGACCTATAGACACCAATGTATTTACTTGATTAAAGTTTGGGCAGCATCCCCTTGTGCAGCGACACATCGATCCCAGTGCCGTTGCCACTTCTGGAACGCGTGCTGGAAGTCCTGTTCTCGAAGCGTACCAAGAACATTCTGCGATTCCCGCTGGATCTCTTCCACTCTGTCAAAGCGGCGACCCTTTAGCTGCAGCTTCATATTCGGGAAGAGGAATAAGTCGCAAGGGGCCAAATCTGGTAAGGCGGATGCGGAAGTGTGATAATGCTGTTTTGGGCGAGAAACTCACGCGTTACGAGAGCTCGGTGAGAGGGTGCATTGTCATCATGGAGCAGCCAATTGCTCGCGCGCCTCAATTCAGGTCGTTTTCGCCGAACGTCCTCCCTCAGACGGCGAAAAACACTGCAGTAGAACCCGGCGTTCACGGTCTGGCCTTCGGGGACAAATTCATGGTGCACAATCCCTCGAATGTCGGAAAACAAGATGAGCATGCTCTTGGTCGCGCTGCGGCTCTGCCTCGCCTTCTTCGGTCTTGGGGATCCTGGACTCTTCCATTGTGAAGACTGCTGTTTAGTCACGGGATCATACCCGTAGACCCAACTCTCGTCTCCAGTGATGAGCCTTGACATGAAGGATGGGTCATCCAGGGCACGTTGACGAAGCTCTTTACAAATTGCAAGATGGTGCTCTTTTTGTTCGGGCGTCAAAAGCCTGGGCACGAACTTTGCAGCAACGCGGTGCATGTTCAATTCACACGTGAGAATTGTCTGCTCTGTTCCGTATGACACATTAACGATTGCAGCAATGTCCTTAATGGTTCTCCGACGATCCTTATGCACAAGCCGCCGAATTGTTTCCACATTTTTAGGTGTTGAGCTCGTGGAAGGTCGCCCTGACTTCTCATCGTCTTCGAGTGATGTTTTGCCTCTCTTGAAGCGCGCATGCCACTCGAAACACCTCGCACGACTCATGGCGTCATTTCCATACTTAAGTCGTATCATTTCAAAAGTCTCCGCTCCAGATTTGCCGAGTTTCACGCAGAATTTGAAGTTTGTTCTCTGCTCGAGTTTCACGTCCATGCTGAAATCGCTAATGTGAAGGCACACGTGGTGACAAACACTCGTGTTGTGCAACTCCCAATGTTCACACAGCGACGCCACTCGGCATACTGAGTGGCGACGTTCCCTGCTCCCAAGCACAGGGCGCGTATTCACGTACTGCCATCGGTTGGCGTTCCGTGGAACTAGTCTCGAATCCTTTTACAGGATTATTGAGGCGCTGTGTAATACGACATGTTTTAATGAAAATGAACCACGTCCTCTGAAAGTAACGGATTAAAATTACAATCCTGAAGGTATTAGAAACTGGTTAAAATCGAGGAATGCTTACTGTCATCCATTTCAGAATCGTCTGATGTCTAAAACCTGAAATATTATAACCATGAACATGATCCAGGTTTAGGTCTTGGGTCTGTTCTTTAAAGCTCAAGGTGTCCTTGGTCTTTCCATCTTCGTCTATCTTCTCCCATATCTCGTCGAGGTTGGCGATTTCCGTCCATTTGCTTAGGCGATCTATCTGGTTAATTTTGTGCCGTTTTATATTTTCTAATATACGACGCTGTTACATTTAATCCATTGCGGATGTCGCCGTTCCTTTGACGGTTCAATACTGCAAGCTTTAATAGTGGTCTCAAATTATCATTTGTGCCACTGTCGGTTTTAGGTCATGGCTCTTGTTAATAGGTCATAACCTTCTGCCTTTATACAGAGCTAATTTTAGTGCGTGTTATGTACTCATAATTTTATGTCTGTTACCCCACGTTTCCCCAATACATTTCATTGTTCCATTCATTTTATTGCATCTTCATGATTTATAATTTTCATTTGGCAGTAAGTTACCTAGCTATTTAAAATTGGAGGATCGTTAAAGTATTTTAAATTCCACTTGTAGTTTATCCCTTTGTAAGCTTTTACCATTGAAATTGCTGTTCTTTTTTGTAAGGAGATACTGTCAGATTATACTTTTTAACAATTGCGTTTAATTTATTGACGTCAGTATGTGGCTGTTTCTCAGATTTTGCTTGTTGGATTGCTTGTTGGTAGTCACTTGGATGCCGTTTTGGGTGGATTGCTTCCATTATTATATGGGTTTAGTAATGTATCATACATATGTTAAATCCCGTGGGAGGTTACATACTTGTCCTGCTCATCTATTGTCGTTTATTGAATGTAAAAGTTGTGCATCGTATTTATGCATATATTTGAGCTTTGATGTAGACCGTGTTGCTTATATAGTCGGCCTTCTAGTTATCACACGAACCAGCGTCCAGTCATGAACGATTAATTTGCCTCAGGGAATATTCGGGGGTAAAGTTGAGATAGCCTGACGGAACTCTTGCAGCTGATTATACTACGAGTAGAGGGCAGCAGTGACTACTCGCCCTTGGTTTGAACGTCAAATTAGTGTATGTTTTCAGTTCACTGTAAATGGCAGTTGCCGGAATTGGCAGTATTATGTCCTGCGATGACAGTGTTTATAATGCCACTTCATGGTATCTCCATTTGGCGTAATGCGAATTGTGTGCCGGTGATAATTAAACTTGCTCTTTACATTAACTCTTTTGATTTCCACGAAAATAATTGTTAATTCTGACCACGAATAAATTTAAACACAATACAACATATCCAGGCGCCTAAGAACGGCACTCACCTGTCTGGAAATATACGTACTGTTTTTCATGTTAGACTATTAGTATGTTTTCTCCACCAGGTACGACGCTCGTGTGATGTTTTTCACTCCCACGAGCATTCAAATTCACTCGTCGTGCACCGAAGCGGAAGCCACGTGTTTACTCTTTTGGCACTCAAACCCGAGTGGTTTACGTATGGTCAAGGTTGGGCTATAAATCGCTATCTTCCGCGCGGAAAGTTAAAAATTTTGGATTTCATTCCCTGATTGTTTGGAAGTTGACTTACGCCGCTGTCCACACTTTGACGGCATATGAGGGGAGTAGATGTATAGGTCCACTCAGGGGTACACAAATCCCGGGCGCTTGTTCATCCCGGCCGCTAAATTTTATACGGTGGTGCCTGATATTTTCACCATAATTCGTACAGTTTTTTTACCATACAGTATTTGGTATCAGTTTACATGCACCGAGCAGAAAGCGCCAGGTAGTATCGAGGCACACGTGTCACTCCGGAATTACTGACCCTTATTATGTAACTAGCTTCATGTCTCCCTTCTGGCGCTTAGAGTTTTGTGGTTGCTTCCAGATTTTTTAAAAGTTTGCTGACCCCTGGCTTCAGTCTTAACCTTGGCACTAGATGTTGGAGAGTGGTCAACATCACGCCTCCGGCCGCTTTAGCCCCGGTAATAAACTCCTGTACTTACTCAATACGAGGCTGGGTGAGCTCTAGAGTCGGTCAGGACGTTGTAAGGAAGAAAAATATCTCTTGCCGCTTCGGGATACGAAGTCCGGATCATCTTGCCCGTAGCCTCGTCGCTGTACTGACTACACTATCCCGGCCCCTTAGTAATAAGCCGCCCAGTTTGTAGGCATTGAAATTGCTCGATAAAGCAGTTTTCCGTTGTCTTACATTTATGTTATTTGATCCAGTTCTGCACCATCTTTAACGTGTTCAAGTGTTTGTTCGAAATCACGTTTTCTGTTTCGCACGTTTACCGCCAAGTACACCCCACGAAACTCCGCATAGACAAATGCGATGCTCTGCGTTTTCACCTCAAACCAAGAAGTACACCACCTCTGTTAAGACATTAACTGGATTCATTGCCATGTTTCCCCATTTATTGTTTATTATCGCATCCTGAGAACCCTGTCCGAAAATCGAAATGCGGTCTGTAGTTGGTTCCACTGCCATAAATATCCCGGTTAAAATTGTCGTCTGATTGTCATGGTCGACCGACAAATTGAATGTGCGCTGAGTTTTCTTTCCCCAAAATCTTCGGTAATATTAGTGTAGCATCCACAGCACTCTTTCCTTTCCGGGTACCACACCTGCTCCTCTCAAACACATTCATTATATTCTTTAAGCTCATTTTAAATTAATTTGCTTATAACGTGGATTCGGTCGATGGCGCCGGTACTTAGTAATCATTACAATTATTTTTCGTCGTGCTTTGTGTATGATGATTACAGTTCCTGTCTCCAAATTTGTGGGTATTTGATGGTTACGCCATATATTGTTGAACAATTGCAGCAGCTTTTCTTGCGGCAGTGCTATGTTTAAAAGGCTCTGCATTTAAATTATCCATGCTGCATCTCTGTTTTTAGCTTGTTTTAAATACCAGTTTAAACTCCCTCAGTGTTGTATCCCCTCCCTTGTTCTGTGTTTAAGACATTTCTTTCGCTTCCTCTGGAATATCAACGTTGAGTTATAATTTGGTGTACTGTGTCTTCCAGTCTGCCGATATTAGGCTGGTATGTGTTTGACCATTTCCTTCTAATTGTTGTTCCTTTTTGGACATTTATTGTGTGTACTTTGTTATAGTGCACAGTTGTATTTTCTGTAGAATTTCGAAATTTCATCTCTTTGGCTCTATTATACTGTTGTGTCATGTATCGGTGATTTAATTGATGTCACAGATTTATCCCAGTCATTTTTTTTTCGGATCTTTGCCCTTTATCTTGGAACTTCTGCTCGAAACTTCTTATATTTAATGTGTTTTTGCGGATGTTTAGTTTGTACATAGATTTTATATTAGTATTCACGTTTTTCTCTTGTCGCTTGTCTGTAGTAATCTTTCTTTCCAGGTTCTTAATCGTGTATGCTGTTTTAATCAAACTGTATGAGAGGCTGTCATTAGCGGCTACAGTGATCGGTTCTTTAATCAACATTTCTTCAACATTTTGAATCTCACCTAGTTGGAACTTGTCCTTCAGTCTGTTTTCGTATAAGACTTGGCATATTTTGTTGTTCTAGTAATGACACTCTTATGTTTCATTGATTTTTACTGGTTTATTATTTCGCCACTGAATGTAGTACTGATTTTAAACGTCGCCGATCCCGTTGGCCACACGGTCTAAGGCGTATGTTTCCACCTGCTTGTTTGTTTGGATCGCTGTTTCGAATCCCACTGAGGGTACTGATCGCCTGTTTTGTTTGTTGTGTATTGTGTAGGTGGCGGCTTCTGCCACGACCTGATCGCTTGTTCAGAAGAGTCCCACCGCGCGCGCGCATGTGTCTAATTGTGTGTGATCTAGAAACTTCAACAGTTAGGCTGTAGCGCCACAGAAACAACTTAAATGCAGTAGTCCGACGGTAATCGGGACTCTTTTTGGGCCAACTGCAGCCTTATCGTTCAGCCTGGTCATTGCCCGGATCACCGGCGGAAAACCGGAGACAATGCGTACTCCGATACTGGTGGCGTGGTTGAAGCGGGAAGAACCAGCCAGTGTTTAACTCCTCAGCAGTAAAGACGTGATCTCTTGGGCTTCGTAGCTCTCTTTCTTATTTCGGTGTTAGAGTGAAATCATTGTGACAAAATGTCCCATTATTGATATTGTTATTAGCATTATTGTCATCATTTTATCATCTCCGTAGTCAGTATTTACAGGCCCATTTCTTTACTAACGATTTTTTCAAAATTTTCAAAATAGTCATTCATATTCATCTACCTCATTTGCTCGGAAATCAGATTCTCCTGAACATGGATTCAGAAAATATTGTTACACCTGAACCAATCTGGTCACATCTTAATGTTGTGATGCAATCGGTAAGCACTGTGATCTCACCAATGCATTTGACAATGTTCCTCACTTCCTTCTTCTTCACAAGCGTTCAACCTTTGGCTTGTCTGATAATTTTGTGAACTGGTTTCGAAGCTATCTTACCTGCAGGCAGGCGTTGTTGCGGGTTTGTGTCCCCCCCACATTCCTACATCATAAAGTCTGGTATTTTTTAGGGCTCTATCCTAGGGCCCTTACTAATCAATGTTTTCGTTACTTATACTTGCGATTCTTTCTGTAACCCTGCCGCTTGTTTGCCGACGACTTCAAATTCTTCCATTGGATTAAATATGTGGAGGACTGCAAACTCTTGCAATCCGACATTGACGCTGCCCATAAATGGTGTCTGGACAGTGGCTTTAATCTCAGTTTAGAAAACACTACATTTTATTTCCTTTACTCCTACAACTAAAAGTGTCGCCTTGAGATATAAACTAGGTCTTACTCATATTGCCCGTTCCCAGTGTGTTAAAGATCGTGTGGTACTCTTAGACTGTAGGCTTTATTGTCACTATCGTGTTGATCACATTGCTGCACAAGCTTTTAAAATGCTAGGTTACATTCGCTACATTACGTCTTCTCTTTCTTCTTTTGACACCCCCCTTACCTCGTATTGTAGTCTTGTCCGTTCTAACTGGAATTTGCCTCTGTCGCCTGGAATTTTATACGGCTAACCGATTCTTCTCAAATCGAAAGAGTACAAAGGAAATTTGCTAACTTGTGCTACATTAGATTTTTCATTAACTTTGGTACCAAGAAATATGAGGAAATTTTGGCTAGGCTGAAACTCTCTTCTCTTCACTTAAGGCGGCGGCACCCCGATGCGCTGTTCCTTTTTAATGCTTTCGTTAACAAAATCACTTGTCCTTCCATCCTTTACACCGTCGATTGACGGGTATCTTCTAAAATAATCAGAGACCACTATATTTGCTGCTCTTTTTTTGTGCTAAGTCATGCCAGATTTGTTACTGCGGCTAATGCTGTCGGTAATAAAATCGATATTTTCAACCACCATGGCACGTCGCTCTAGTACCTAATTTTATCTAATACTATTTGATCCAATTATTATTGTATTTCTGCTACCATCCCCACGGTTCGTGCTTTCTGTCGGTCTATTCTGTTGATTCCTTTCCTTCTGTCCGTTATATGGCCAGGTATTGTCCTCCATATTTGCATTTTCCTCGTTTAATATTTTGTGTTGTATCTCCTTTGGCTTGTGCTTTTCGTAATGTACCCTTATGCTTATTTTCATATGTTTTGTCTTCGATGCTTGTATTTTGGTCGCTTCGTGCTGTTCCTTAGTTGGCCTACGGGCCGTGGTTTTAGCACGCAAATAATTTTAATTTGAACCTAACTTGAATTATTATTTTTATTTCTTTGTTAAGTTATTGCACAGTATCTCTAGTAGTGTACTGTTTATTCGATTGTTTACTTAGCAGGTGGACTTTTCTCTCATACATGGAGGTGAACTGAACGTGTCTGTCTAAATATCTGGAAAAATGTTCATTTCATAATTTTTTTTTAACAATTGTTATTTATATATTTATTGTCAGTAGTTTTTTATTACCTCGTGTACGTGTTTTCGTCTGTTGTGTGAATTTGTGTATTTTTCTTAAATTCCCGTGCCGTCTCTGTAATTGGCCTTGTGGCAGCACATTAATAAAGAATTCAATTACTACTACTACTACTACTACTACTACTACTACTACTACTACTACTACTACTACTACTACTACTACT
>Ga0123355_10022529_pt1 | contig 10097 bp, 3 predicted proteins | sample TergutEmb28metaG_3_FD_89872 | JGI IMG/M metagenome (GOLD analysis project Ga0123355, IMG submission 89872) | Embiratermes neotenicus P1 segment gut microbial communities from Petit-Saut dam, French Guiana - Emb289 P1 | ecosystem: Host-associated > Arthropoda: Insects > Digestive system > Gut ...
ATTGGAGTGTGGGGGTACACAGAGAAAGAAATTTCGGCGAACACGCCCAGCAAACACCCCAAAAGACGTTTCCCACCCACCACCCTTGGTAAAAAAGAAAAAGGGGAAAACTGCCCCCCCCCCCCCCAATTCCATCAAATTATTGGCTGTACTGTCAAAACTAGTTCTTTCACTGCCATTATTTCCATAACAGGCTGCACAGTTATCCTCATTGTGTAATGTAGCCCAAAGTTTTCTGTCTTAATTTCTATACATCAACCTTTTAACAAAATTATTAACGATTCTTAGACTATTTCATGCTGCTATTTCACCAAATAAATTAGTGTAGTGGTAATGCTACAGACTTTCCTTAATGCGATGTCCCTGCTTCAAATCGTGACTGAGACACTGCCTGTCCTGAGATTAACGTTGGTCTTAACTTAGTCACTCTGGGCAATTTCTGGGAAAACATACTGAACAGATCATGGTTGCTTCCTTCTAAATACTGAAATAACATAATGAAGAGGCCATAGCTGCTTCCTTTCTCCTAGATTCTTGGATAACACACTGAACAGGACATGACTGCTTTCTTCCAAATATTTCTCAACAAGTCACAAAACAATAATCCTACTATTTGATTAACTATAGTATGATAGTGATGGCAGTGAAAATTGAACCAAGGTGATGCTGCATCAACTGTACAGCTCACACAGCACTGAATAAAATTTTAAAATGATAAACCAGGAATGATGAATAGGCAAAGACTTGGAAGGTTGTAAGTGTGGCCTAGATCAGGATAGTACCCAAGCATTCATCTATCATATTTTTCTTCTCAATCCATTAACTTTTTGGCTCTTATTCATAATACTACTTTCCTATTTTTGATTCTTGAAAATGTTTGTACCTCTTTGCTATAATCAGTTCTTTTCTCCAGATAGTAATGGCTATAGTCATTTTAATGCTGTTTAGTTTCTTTTTATTTTGTTGATGCTTTTTGGTTTCTAAATCTTGCCCACTTTCCATGGACATATTGGTCTCTGGGCTCCCAATCACAACCATCGTGACCTTCTTTGTGTCATGTTAGTCAGTCCTTCAAAAACTGTCCCTCTGCCAGATGTGCTACTGCAGCAAGTTCAGTTTGTAGTGAGACTGATGGCTTCAGAAAGCAAAGTGATCATACCAACAGATTTAAATATTATTAGCTTATTATTATAAGATGTCCTAAGCAATTACTTAAGTATTCTTTGGTTTTTGGTTTGTGTCATATGTGTCCTGTTTAATGTCCTTTGTTATTTGAGTTTTTGCACTCTGCTGTTTCTGTTATTGGGAACCTGTTTGTTGACTCAGCACACTGATAAACAATAAATGAATTAAATTATTATTATCTGATGGTATCTGACAACTGCATGTGGAATGTATTGCTCACCTGCCAACTTGGATGCAAAGGTCTCCTCTTATAGTTCCAGGGTTAGAATCCTTGGGATCAGTAGCTCCTAACATAAATCTACCTGTTTTCACAATATTCAGACCTTCCCAGACCTAAAACAAAAACAATTCCTTGTTTTATTCACATATAAAAGAGAAGGAAAGAAGTCTAGAATTGAGATGACCCTAGGATAATGGATTGCATACATAAAAAATTACACTACATCAACACACCATTCTGTATTCACTTGAAATACCCTCCTAGTATCACTAATTCCTTCTTACTTTATTTCATGCCATGCACATGCACAGCTATACAAGATGGACATATACGGAAACAAAAGGAAATCAACAATACCATATGTATTACTCTGTTCTACCTAACATACAGTCTGAAACAAAACAGCTGATAAATAGCCTTGTCAAAAAACAAACATGTATTGCTGATATTGCTTAGTGGCTATGACTGGGTCTTATCAAATAGCAGCACACCACTGCAATAAACATCATCCTGAGAAGAATTAATGCCTAGCACAGTGAGGTGGCAAAGCTGAAAAATTCAAGTCTACTAGCAGTAGGTTGAGCAAAGCCATTCTGTTCCACCTTCTGTATTAGGCATGTTTACAAATGCCATGGTGAAGAAACTAGGAGGCTCAACTACGACAGTGTGCAGAACATCACTGGAATGTTGGGTACCTTGCACTTGCACTACTGACCGAAAAATCCTAAAAAAAGAAAATTTCACCTGTACAAGTTACAATTCCTACAAACGTTATCAGAGAATGATGCTGACCATTGCAAAGAAAAGCATTCATGGTTTTTCAACCATTCAAAACAGTAGTGGTGCTAGACAACCCTCTGTACGACGCTACTCTCAGGACAGGAAAGGTGTTTGGAGCAGGTTATTATACTACTATTTCCCACTAGCATGCTATTCTAATCACCTTTCCTGTCTCTCCCTATAATACCGACTATACCCTGTAGAAGAAGAAGGCTAGTGCTTCCAGAAGACATATACACCAATCTACATGGCGCCATATTGCAGAAGACTACGATCAGCTCAAAGAGTGAGCATTCATTTGTCGGCATACTGCCCAGGATCCTGTAGTAGATCTATACGAAACATTTCTCAATATGGCCATATGCAACGACGAAAACTATTACTTTTAACTCTATGCACTGTCATAGCTCGGTAACTATGGTTTAAAATACACCAGGACTAAATATATGTCATTTTAAAGTCCATAGGTCCACTGTTCTTTTTAACCCACATTTGGAACCAACCCATGTTCTGTATCGGTCTCATACCATCACACATTACAACTCACCATAGGTACCACAGGTCCAGATGACATATACTTGACTAGACCTGGAAAGAATGGCCTATCAGCGAGGTCAGCATAATGTTTCTTCAGTAGGTCTTCTGATGGCTAAAATAAATAAAAAATGGTGTAAGCCTCATTAACTTAGGGCACATGGAAGTTAATCAAATTATAACTACTCCAGCTAATGTCAATGTGCCAAGTGAAATTACACAATTCTTCACGCGAATACTGTTTACGTACCCACGCGAATTTCAAAGCAACAAGCTTAAATCCTTTTGCTTCAAATCTCTTAATTATTTTACCAACTAATCCTCTTTGCACACCATCAGGTTTAACCATAAGAAAAGTGCGTTCCTTTGCTGCTGCCATTGCTTTTGAAAATAACGATAAAAATGATAACACAGTACAAATGACCATCCAACGTGTCAACACCGGCTACAAAGAACAAAACCGGAAGATGCGTATCTATCTCCGAAGCACGGATAAAGAGTTCAGGGATTACCTACACACAGCGCGTATCTCTAACCTCTAACACTGATCCATGTCTCTAACACACTCGAATCGATACGTGTTTTGTCAGTAATCCATGGTTGTCTGCGTAGCTCCAAAAGGTATGCACCTTTGGAAATCAATTTAAGTTCGCATTCGGAAGAAACAAAACACGTAAGGTTTCTGGAGTTCTTAGCCCGTTGAAAATATTGAGTATATCTCACGATGTGCATGCACAAAACAAAACGTTTTTAGGCAATACGTAACGAACTACTATTGCCGCTGAAAATTCGTGTTATAGAAGGTAGCGACATTACGTTTATTCATTCATGGGTAGTTACCTGTACTAAAATGTACTTTTATAGTGTATGATGTCTACACAATACGTGGCCCTAGTATTGGATGTTCATGTCATTTCCTGTTAATTGAAGTGTAGCAAAGTATATTTTCAAGAAATTCAAAATGGTGGCCTCTCATTGTGGTCAGTGTAAAGAATCAACAAAGATAATTTAATTATGGAAGGTAAGCCCAAACAGCTAACTTCATAAAATGACTTGCTGCAGACTGGATGACTGGAGTTTTATTATAAGAAGTCACCTACAGCAGCTCTGTACAATGACTGGCTACAGAATGCACAAGCAGTATTCAATTATACGCAGCATGCAAGGGTATATAACTAGTGGCTGGGCACCTGTACTTCAAGTATAAGAAATTATCCATAGTAGCTCAATTGGTAGTGACTAGCGACTGGCTTGATGTGCGTGAACTGATAAGACACAATGCAGGATAGTGCAATCAGTATAGGGTCTAGGTAGGGAAGTACAATGAATATATGGCTTGGGTGCTCGTGGGATGACTGGTATTCCATTCCTAGCAGGAGTGGTGACTTTCATTTTTAGTACTGCACCCAGACAAACACTGGGACTCATCCATCATCCAGTCATAGTTCATGACTCCATGATGCTAAATCTCCATTCCCTCATATGTTCCAAAGTATGAAGTTTAGTGAAGCACAAAGACAAGTTTACCTTTACTTCTAGAAAAAACATATGATATTATATACCACACTTGACTGTAGAATGCCGGGGGCGGGGATAGCGTCGTCGGTATAGCGACCCGCTACGGGCTGGAAGATCCGGAGATCGAATCTTGGTGGGGCGAGATATTCCGCACCCGTCCAGACCGGCCCTGGGGGCCACCCAGCCTCCCATACAATGGGTAACAGGTCTCTTTCCCGGGGGTAAAGCGCCAGGACGTGGCACTGACCACCCACTCCCAACTTGCGCCAAGGTTAAAGAAACAGTAGAGCTATGCTTCTACTCCCCCTCTGAACCTTTGTGGCCTATTCTAGGATAAATTTTACCCTACTGTAGAATGCAAGAAAAATGTCATAAACATGAATCCATACCAATATTTAAAAAGGAAATAACCACATAATTTCTATGACTTGGTGTTCACGTATTAAAACGTTCCCCTCATTAGACAGCATAGAATCAAGAAGGCACAAATTATACCAGAAGGATCCAACACATAAACAAAACGACGCATTCTCAAGAGTGTTCCTTGTTCAGGGTGGATACAACTCGTAAATTTTGTCACCGCACTATGTCAAAAAAAAAAAAAACAAAAAAACAACCTTCAGCTTTGAAAAAAATAAAAAAAAAAAAAAACAACGAAAAAAGCAAGAAAGCTAAAGAAAACGCCCTTCCTGTTTTTTCGTGTAAGTTATACCGTCTTATTCCTAACCCTTGACATTCTGTGGCTATCAGCTATGTCACAGATGGGTCATAAACCGATGTTTTGGAGACCTATACTATTGCCGTCATCAGGGTCAAACCAGTAAGAAACCCCAAGTCAATGATGTATATACTGCCAAAAAAAATCAGTCTCTTCATAACTACTTAGTTCTCAACGGCTTACGGGTCAACAAGGAGGTAGGAAAGTGAGACCAGAATGTGATCAGGTCTGTTCAACCTACAAGCTCTAACACGATCTGTGTGGGAACACCCACACGTAGTACATCTCTACCCTCTGTCATACCACATATTCAGTTCTGCGTCTTTTCTCACAGCTCTGCTTCTATCTCTATCTCCGGTCACCCATCCCTAACCTACTCCGAGTCAAAGCGCCTTAACCGCGCTAGAAAAACGCCCTTTTCAGGAAAAGTTTGGTTGGTTGCTTGAGATTCATTCAACGCTCACGACAGGAAGATTACACATCAAGAAAGGAATAGCCAGCTTCGACACATCAAGAAGGAAGAAACAACGTCCGACTGCCTGGCCACGATGCCTCGTGGGCCGGGCATACCACCGTTCAGCCGAGCATGCTGCCAGCAGCGCTCAGTCCCGTAACTGCACCAGTCTCAGCAGCTACAATTCACCGTGGCCCTCCGGCCAGTCTCAGACGCAAATCCAGGCGGTACAACCTCGCTCGCGGCCAACCGGATGCCTTTTCACTACACAGCAGCCCTGCTCTACGCAAGCAGCCAACATCGCTGGGGAAACCCTAGTAGCAGACAAAACTAAGCATGGCATTCTAGCCACAGCACTCGGAGACTGTACAACTTAAGACGTTAATAAGTATTGTGTGTGTGTGTGTGGTACTGTAGTTGTCTCTACATACAACCCCGCAGTACTTCCATATCTGAATTCAAACCAATACATACAAGGTCTTCATTCTTTGTGAATGCTCAATGATAAGTTAATCTGTACTGTGTTCTCTCATAATGGCCTTCTTCCCGCTGCCCATCTTGATCCTCCAGAAACCTGCCCTCCTTGTCCCAGCACTGTATAAGTTTGATAATGGGGTTCCATTCCTGGTATGCTAGGTGAGAATTTTTTTTTTGTAATGGGATTACTATGTGGCTATGGTTAAAAATGACGTGTTTGGACAAAGCACCATTAAATGGCGAAGCTCTAAGCAGACAGCAAAAGCTTTACGGTGGGAGCAGGTTTACATGATACAAAATGTACCTTCTATTATGTCATTGAGCACAGAAGTTGTCAGGTGATATCCCAGTGGATGCAGACTTGTTGTACAATAAAACTGCTGTGGGTAATTTTGTACTATACACATGCCACCTCTAATTGTTATCATATTGAAATGTAACACACTTTATATGCCTTGCTGACAGATACTGCACAAAGTACAACACAGTGTCATCCTCAGCAGGCAAACGGATTCCGATTCTGCGGGGACTTAAATTTATAACATTTTCAACTGCATCATCAAGGATACACTGAAGTAACTCTAGCTGATCACGGGTAAAACATGAGATAAGTTACAAAATACAGTGTGCTGCGAATTAATAAGGCATGCAAGTCGGACACTAATAACCGGCATACAAACCATCTTACCCTTCTAATTTTTCGACGAGAATGAGGCAATGTAACCTGCATTTGTGAAAAATGAAAACACGAACGTCGAGTATGCGGTTTATGAAAAATATTATTTGACAACCTCGGAGTGAAAAGTGAATCACTGACGTAGCTGGTATGTCGGAACGATCAGAGGCAAAGTATTTTCAGATATTACGACGTATGTATGACACATTTCTTTACAATATTATGTGGATTAAATTGCTATATTTGTCTCCCGTAACATTTTTCACGTTCATTTAAATATAATGATTTGCACTTCGAGAATCCTAGACAGCAAAAACGAACATTTGAGCAAATACAATAGAATAATGGGAAATATGGCGGCTGGCTCAGCAAGTCATCCGTGCCAAGGGTAAATCCGTGACATTTCGCGGTCGCGGAAAACACCCGAAAATGATCTTGGACACGAATTCCTGTTGTACGGGCTGAGGTAAACCTTTACATGACGCCACGTGGACTCGATGATGCATGAGCTCCAGTAAGCTGATTAACAGAGCCAACGCAACTAAAGCAAACAAAGCAACTAGATAATCTGTAGCCAATGCAATGATTGAAGGTGCGGTGCGTGTAACCTTGCGTATCGAGATCCCACTACGCTACTCAGCAAACTCTGATGGTCGTAGTGCTGGGTCCGATTCATGCAAATATAACGCCCTTCAAAGAGTCAGCGGTTCTGTCCGGAACGGGATCGAGAAACGTTTTAAACGACACCAGTTAATACCGCAACCGCAAGTGTTACATGTTACCTTGCTGTGAAGTAATCCCACGTCTTTCAGAAACTGAATGCCAAAGTCCTTGTCACTGTAGAGATACGTGAGAAATAGTTTGTTCGCATCACCGTCACCTCCAAGCGAGGCACGCCCGTATGATGTTCTGGGAACGTACGGCATCTCTGCCAGGCGTCGCTGGTATGTCGAGATCACCGACTTAATATGCTCAACCATTTCCCAACCAAAACCACACAATGCAGCACAACACAGCCAAAGAAAACAGAACCAGCTACTGCGACGAAGATGTCCACTGCGCTTGGTACAACAAAGATGGCAGAGAAGTGCAGTTTTGCTTGCAAGTTGTATCATATAGGATCTGCAGTTCACAAGTCCAAACACAAGTTTGGTGGAGGCAAATGTATTTTCAATTTGTGTTGTGAAGTTCCCCAGAGATCAATTCTATGGCCTATATTATTCATAAGATATGTACAAACGACCTTCCCCTAGTAATAAATTCTGTATCAGAATCAATATTATTTGCTGATAATACTAGTGTTATAATTTCAAGTAGAAATTTTGACTATTTCTGTGCAGTGTCAAATTTAGTTCTCTCTCATATGATTAAATGGTTTGTTGCTAATAATTTTGTTATAAATTTTGATAAAACAAATATAATGAAATTCATAACAAAGAATTCATCACATTATACATTACATATTGATTATAAAGAAAAGCATACAAAATTTCTTGGTTTACAAACTGATAACCACATAAATTGCAAGAACACTATTGGGCAAATAATTTCTAAGTTAAGTGGAGCATGTCAGTGACACACTCAAATGAATTTACTCTGCATACTTTCATTCTGCTATAAAATATGGAATAATTTTTTGGGGGTTACTCTTCCAACAGTGGGAAGATTTTCACTTCACAAAAGCAAATTGTCAGAATTATCGTTGATGCACAACGCAGAACCTCTCGTAGAAGTCTATTTAAACAATTAGAGATTCTACTCATTCCATTCCAGACTACACTTTCATTAATGAACTTCATTCCCTCAATAATCAGGATATGTTCCAAACACCTTCATCTATATGGAATATTAATACAAGGAATAAGCATTATCTTTGTAGACCAAATGCCAACCTAATGAGAAAAAAAAAACCTATGCTGGCATAAAAATTTTTGACAGTTTACCACCAAGTGTGATGATCCTCAAGAATGACAAGGCCAAATTTAAAGTAACCTTACGAAAATATTTATATACACACTGCTTTTACTCTGTAGATGAACTTTTTATATGTACAGATGATTTACACTACTGCTTTTGTAAAATATTTGTAGTATTTTACACAGTAAATTTTATAATTGTGTATTTATGATTTGTTCCACATCCTACTGACTTGACACACATACAGATCCAAAGAATATACATGAACAGGTATAAGCAATATTGCCAACGACTTGCAATGTAACTGTAGTCAGCAGTGCATGTAACTGTCATCCCTATGATCGCTAGTGTCTGTCTATTTATTACAATTTGAACCAATGAGTGCATACAATTTTATCAAAATCACAATAATATTACCACACATCAGCTCCTACATATTTCAGTCCTCACTGGCCCATCATCAAGGAGCACACAGTTGTACAAAACAGTTGCTTCTGCATGTAGCAGAGCTGTTGAAAACACTTCTGTATGTAATATGTATGTAGTAGACTGAGCTGTGTACTGAGAACTATAACATTTAACACATGAAATTACAAAAAATATTTAAAAGTTATAAAATATTGGCCATCGCAGCTGTTACATGTATAACAGAAGGTATAAACGGTGGTAAAATTAAAAATGTTATAACATATAAGACAATTGCAGCATATACCAGTAACTGGTACAGCTTTTTGTTCTGATTTCATGGTACTAAGGTATGGGAGGTGGAAGATAGGCTTAAGGATCTAGGTCCTAGAGGACAGTGGAAATGGTGGTTACAAACAGAAAAAATGTTTACCAGTATCTGAGGATGTGCAAAGACTGGTTTTGCATCTGTGTGTTTAAATTGTCTGAAAGCACAGGCACAGTGTTACTGAAACCAAACTGTTTGGCAATTTATTTTTCTCCCTTTCTGCAAGTAAATTTCATGTCCTTGGCCAGTCATTACTATGCTCAAAAATTGTTTTCTGCTTATGACAGGTATTAAATAATTCTTAGAGGTTACCTGCACATCAGAATACAACTTTTTCTGTTTGCCACTGCAATTCTGAAATGACATCATTTGAGAAATTAAAATTTTAAATCAGTGTTGAATATTTAAGTATCTTCATCAATCTATCACATTTGTCTGTGTCTTTTACTGGATCTTGAATTGTTAGTACTTTTGTAGGAATGATTCCACAGTTTTTTAGTTTGCCATATGCTTTCAATATCATAAGATGTAACAACCCACTTTACTCAGACTACACAGCTACTCTTCAGCAAGTAACAGTGAATGAATCGAGTGCAAGTAAACAGCTGATTTTGATTTTTTAGAGACCTGTGACACAATGAATGTAATTTATCACAGAATGTATGTTCCTTTGTGAATTCTGTGAAGAATGGTGTGAGAATCAACCAACTGCAGTTGTAGGGATTTGCTGCTTCTTAAAAAAATATGAAACCTATGATATTGTGTGTGCTTGCTGCACACACCACACTCCTGATGAGAAAAATCATTGGTCATCAATTTCCTAACATTACATACATACATGTATAATGAGGGTTTTTAACATCTACCTACATCCACCCACCCCCA
>Ga0123355_10022530_pt1 | contig 10096 bp, 9 predicted proteins | sample TergutEmb28metaG_3_FD_89872 | JGI IMG/M metagenome (GOLD analysis project Ga0123355, IMG submission 89872) | Embiratermes neotenicus P1 segment gut microbial communities from Petit-Saut dam, French Guiana - Emb289 P1 | ecosystem: Host-associated > Arthropoda: Insects > Digestive system > Gut ...
AAAGGCGAGTTTATCCAAGACGCTGAGCCGGTTCTCTACATTTATCAGCAAGAGATGGACGGACGCAAGCAAATGGGTCTCGTTGCGGCGACTTCTATCGACGAGTATTTGAACAATACTATTAAAAAGCATGAGCTTACGAGAAAAGAGAAGGAAGCGGACAGAATCCGTCACGTTGACGCTATGGACGCGAACACCGGGCCGATCTTCTTGACGTATAGAAGCAAGCCGGAGCTTTCTGCTACTATCAAGGCTTGGGCTCAGAGTCACACGCCGGTTTATGACTTCGTATCTGAAGACAACGTTGGTCATACGGTTTGGATTATAGACGACCAAGCGACTATTAAAACGATTTCGGACGCATTTGCGACGGGCGTTGACGCGCTCTATATCGCGGATGGTCATCATAGAAATGCATCAGCCGTAGCGGTTGGTCTCAAGCGTCGTGAGCAGAATCCGGGTTATAGCGTGGAAGATGAGCTTAGCTACTACTTGTCGGTAATTTTCCCGGCGGACGAGCTTGCTATCATGGATTATAACAGAGTTGCTAAAGACTTAAATGGGCTCTCAAAAGACGAGTTTATCGCTAAAATAGGCGAGAAGTTTGACGTATCTGCTTGGAGCGGCGGCCAATATAAGCCTGAAGCGCGTCATATGTTTGGCATGTATTTGGAAGGCACTTGGTATAAGCTTGTGGCGAAGCCAGAGTTTATAGATGAGAAAGACCCTGTTGCAAGCCTTGACGTGTCAATCTTACAATCGCAGTTACTTACGCCGGTTTTGAACATCCAAGACCCGCGTACTGATGTGAGAATCGACTTTGTAGGCGGTCTCCGCGGCCTTGGCGAGCTTGAAAGACGAGTGGATTCGGGTAATATGAAGGTAGCTTTCTCTATGTTCCCAACTTCTATGGACGAGCTTATGGCGATTTCTGATGCGGACAAGCTTATGCCTCCTAAGTCTACTTGGTTTGAGCCTAAGCTTCGTAGCGGGTTGTTTGTTCACGAGCTTAGCAATTAATTAAAAAGTGGGCTGTTTCGTTAAGTCCTTTCACGGATAACTTTGTATGGGACGCTGCCCTCAGCGTCCCATACGTATATTGTATACATATCTATACATAGGAGAAATCTATGACCACAAATCCGTACAAACGATGCCCAACATTCGAAACCGAACACTTCACCCTGCGGATTGTAGAGCTAGAGGATGCCAAAGACCTGCTCACCTGCTACTCTGACCCAAATGCTCAGCGGTTCTTTAACGTTGACAATTTCCCGATAGATTGCATATTCAACACAGTGGACGAGATGGCAAAGTACATCAAGTTTTGGTTGGCGGAATATGCTGATGAGAGGTATGTACGCTTTAGCATCGTTGATAAAAAAAGCAAAAAAGCCATCGGCACAACAGAGATGTTTGGAACAGTTGGCAAATATATGAGCGACCCAGGGATTTTACGAATTGATATAGCTTCATCTTATGAAAGCAAATTGTTTTTGAAAGATATATTGAGCGTATGCGCCAAAGAGTTTTATGAACTTTTCAAAGTCCGTACTATTGCGACAAAAGCTATTCCAGAGGCAGTCGAACGGATTTTGGCTTTACAAGATATGGGATTTTGCGCGGGAGATTTTAATGAGAGAGAACATTATTATTTGTGCTCAAAGGACTAAAATAAAAATGACCCGAGGGATATCCCAAGGGTCACAATAATGCAATCACAATATAACTACCTACGCTTATTCCTCTTATTAATCCCTGCGTGACGCTCGTTCGACGATTTTAGCCATTCTTTGAACTTGTCCTCGAATATTTGGGCGGCGTCGGGCGGCGGTGGTGGAATATTTGCAGGAGGCGGCGCAGTTATGATTTCATCTTTTGGTATGGCGTCCTTTATTGACAAGGCAAGACGATTGTTCGCCGTGTCGATGGACAAAACTTTGACATTAACAATATCGCCGACATCAACATGTTCGCCGATATCTTGGACGAACCCGTCAGAAATATGCGAAATATGTACTAATCCTTGCACATTGTCGCCGACGAGCACAATAGCTCCAAACGGCTTGATACGCACTACTTTGCCTTCTAAAATACTGCCGATTTCAATGTTTAAAATTTTAAATACCCCATTTCATTTAATCGAATGATAGGAACTACTATATTTTACCATAAATTTAAAACGAATACAATCAAAAACTAGCGAAATATTTCGAGGTGCAAAAATGGCCAAAAGTAAACAGATTACTGTAAAAATTGAGAAGTTTAGTTTTCCGAACATTGGCGTGGGTCGAAATGCTGAGAGCGGCGAGAAGGTTCAGGTGAAAAGAGCCTTGCCGGGACAGGTTGTCGATGTGCGCATAAAGAAGGGGAAAGGGCAGCTGCTTAGCGTTATCGAACGCGCCGCAAACGAGGTCGCGCCGCTTTGCCCGAACACTGAAAGGTGTGGTGGCTGCACGTTTCAGACGCTGCCTTATGAGGCCGAGCTAGCGCTCAAGCGCGACATGGTGTTAGAGCTGTTTGATAAGGCGAAAATAGTCCTGCCAATGGCGCGTGAACATATAGAGGCGCGTCCTGCGCCTAATGTTTATGAGTACAGGAATAAAATGGAATTTTCGTTCGGTGATGAGTGCAAAGATGGACCGATCGCTATCGGGCTTAGAGGACCGGGTAGTCATTACGAGGTATGCGACGGCGCGTTTTGCAATATTTGCCATCCGGATTTTAATAAAATAGTGGCGACGGCGCGAGACTTCTTTAGGGAAAGTGGTGCCAGCTTCTACCATAAGATGCGCAGGGTAGGGCATCTGCGCCATTTAGTTGTTCGCCGTGGCGAGTATACGGGCGAGATTTTGGTGAACTTGGTGACAACAGCAGGTTTTGCGGCGGATGGCTTTGCGGACGCGCTGCTTTCGCTTCCGCTCGAGGGAAAAATACGCGGTATACTCCATACGTTTAACGAATCCGTAGCAGATGTGGTTCGAGCTGACCAAGTCGAGGTTTTGTACGGCGACGCGTTCTTCTACGACGAGTGTTTGGGGCTTAGGTTCAAGATTTATCCGTTCTCGTTTTTCCAGACAAATACTATGGGTGCGGAGGAGCTTTATAAAACCGTGCGCGAGTTCGCCAAAAGCGGGGAAGCGGCCGCGGGTGATCTTTTTGACCTATATTGCGGGACAGGAACAATCGCGCAGATACTTAGCGAGAGTGCGGAGCGTGTTTTTGGCATAGAAATTGTTGAATCGGCGATAAAAGCTGCTAAAGAAAACGCCGCGCTTAATGGGATAACAAATTGCGAGTTTATTGAAGGCGATGTCAGCAAGGATACGCTTGAACCGCTGATGGCACGCGACATTCGACCGGACGTTATAGTGATTGACCCGCCCAGAGACGGGGTTCATCCTAAGTCTATTATGCCGATTATTGAGTTTGGGGCGAAGAAAATTGTTTATGTATCTTGCAAGCCGACAAGTTTGGTCAGGGATTTGGAGATTTTCTTAGAAAATGGATATAGGATTACGGATTTTAGGATACATGATATGTTTCCGCGGAGTTATCATGTGGAGACGGTTGTTTTGTTGGAGAGGTAAGGCGCTCTAGGGAAGCGAATTAAAAGGCAGGGATTTCCCTGCCTTTTAACAATTTTAACACGTATACAACTCCGCCTCAGCCGCTATTTCCACATGAAAACACTCATTATAAGGCTCATCAATAAACTTGATAAACTGCCTCTCATGCGCATCGTTTAGCACTGCGCGAAACGCGTCTTTGTCAGAAACCGAATCATATCCAATGTCAATAACATTCAGCTTCGCATATTCTTCGGCCGGCACTACATGCCTGCTTACGCGGTTCGGATACTGCCTATTTATTTCATCAACCATGGCAGCCGTAAGCATGCGTGCCTTCTCATCCTCCGTAATGTCTTTCGCAAGCGACTTTTCCAAATCCAATGCCGCATTCAGCACCGTTTTGCCAATTGGTCCATACAATTCCAGCTGCTTATCATATCCTGTATTTGTCACATTATAATACATAGCTGCTGCCTGCGACTGGGGCGTTCTAAGTGTGCTCGTAATCATGAGAGATTCAAGCCTGGCGGCACGAGCGAGTGCTTTAAGCATGTTGATTGAGTGGGCGGTTACGTGTAGGGCTTTGGTTTCGTCGTTGTAGGTTATGATTATGTCTTTTGTCATTTTTTCACTCTCCGTTGTGGTTGTTTTTTAAAGGATAACATATGAGTGGGGTGGGGGTCAATGACAAAGAAACATATCCTGGGCACGAACATATATTCGCAAATCGACACCTAAACTCAAAAACAACCCCATTTCCCACTTTTCCACCCGCCATTTTAATACAAATATTGACAATCGACAAAATTAGAGTTATGATGCTACTATATATACCCCAAAAAGGAGGCGTGTATGAAGACACTATTTTTGCTGATTCTCTCAACTGTTATCATTTTTTCCATAGTTCCGATTGCAGTGTCTGCACCTATCGCGCAGCAGCCCCCGCTGGTCGCGGACTTTTTTGGCTATGCGAGCAGCATATCCTATCCGCCGAGGCCGGAGCCTGGGCAGGATAATCGCATTAATATCTCTTGGACGTTCACCGTTTTTGAAGAGCCTGATTTTAGAGCGGCACCAATAGGTCGATTCGCCCCGCAGCCGCTAAATATAATCCAGCAACGCGGTGATGGATGGGCGATGATTGCGACATATTTGGGCGCGGGTTGGGTTTATACGAATAGTAATCGCGTTTTTATTGATAGAATAACAGGGATATTTGATGAGCGCGGCGATGTGGCTTATGTCAGCCTAATTTCGCCGCAGACGGTTCGTGTGATTGAAGAATATGACGGCTGGATAAAGATTCCGACTTGGCTTGGCGAGAAATGGGTCGATTTGAACTTTACGCCGCCGACTGCCGAGCTTGACAGGCTAATGCAACGCTTTGGCAACACCGTTTCGGTGCATTTTGAAAACTTGGAAACGGGCTTTATCTATACACATAATGCGGAGCGTGTCTATTTCGCGGCCAGCTCCATAAAGGCACCGTATGCTTTGTATGTCTATCTGCGCGCCGAGCGTGGCGAGGCGGATTTGTCACGCGTTCATACCTTTCAGCCGCAACATATGTGGGGCGGCAGCGGGCGCATCCAACGTATGCCTTTCGGCACGACTTTCACAGAGCTTGAACTGCTCAACTACGCGCTCAGCATAAGCGATAACGTTGCCTTTCGTATGCTCGTTCATAATATCTACGGCGTGCCGGGCTATCGCGACCTCGTGGAATCCCTAGGCGCAAACCCTTACCATGTGCGAAACGTAACCAGCGCTAACTTGACCGCAAACGACGCCGGAATCATGGCGCGCGCAATGCATGAATACATAGAAAGCGGCGGAACGTACTCAGAGCATTTTCGCTCAGCACTTTTGGCGAACCGCTACCCATTCATAATCTCCGACCACCAAGTGGCAAGCAAATCCGGCTGGGACGTCGGCGCATACCACGACATAGCAATCGTTTACGCGCCATCGCCGTATACGCTGGTAATAATGTCAAGTTTTGTGGGCAACGCGGCGGACAGAAGAGTGTTTCATGAGATTTCCATGGAGATTCAGAGGTTTAATGATAGGTATTTCCTTCCGCAGTCGTAGGAGAGAGTCATGAAGAATAGCTCGAAGGTTTTGCTTATTGTTACGATAATTGTTATAGTTTTGGCTACTGTGGTTATGTCTATTATTGAGGCGAATCAAAGGGCTGTATTTGTGGATGGCGAGGTTATTTTGCCGTTCGTGGATGGGCGGTTTGTTGTTGAGGGGGATGGTAGTTCGTCAATGTTCATCTTCGGACGGCGTCAGCGCAGGCAGAGAAGCACTACCTATCACTATGTCTATATCGGTGCAGGTGCACATTTGCCCTCGCGCTGGGATGAGTTTCTCTATATCATGAATGATATTTCGCCAGTTAAGGTTAATGCACTAATAACAGATAACTCCGGTCGATTTAGAGAATGGAGGAGAGTTGTTTTTCATGTGAGCGAAGATACCCTGATATTCAGCTTCTATGATATTCGCGAAGAACACAACCTCCAAATGAATGTTCATAGAACAGAGCATCATGGATATTTATACTTCTTAATCTACGAAAAACATATTGAAACGATAGATGGACATGAACATCTCATGTTTGATGAGTTAAGCCATCATTCCCTATATAGAATAACGCTTGAAGAGCTTGAGCGGCTCATTGACTTTACTGGTAAGCTTGCAATTTTCGTAGATGAGTTTCACGGACATACATCACCCCCGATAACTCTTTTCCAAATAAGAGCGCAGTGGGTTTGGGATAATTTGGTTTATTTTTTTGATGGGCTTGAATGGTAAGAAAGAGAGCCTCTAAAGGCTAGATTGCCTTTGGGGGCTCTTTTTTGTGGGATTACGTTTAGCGACCGCTTGTGATGACTTGAATCCAAAACAGACATTTCTATTTCGCCTCGTCCATTTTGGGAAGAGTTCTGACGCTCGGAACAAATGACATGAATACTCCTATTAATATATAACTAATCCCATGAAGGACAAAAATATGATCAACGACAGGCATGACGCTGCCTAAAAACCCGCCGACTATAGAGCCGATGGAAATGAAAATAGACCTGCATGTTGTCGAAATCGTAACTATGCGCCCGACCATATTTTTGGGCGGCGTTTTTTGGTTTAGCGATGTAAAAACTATGCCCAACGAAGAGCCAAGTGTTGCATAGATAATCATCGTAAGCGCTCCTGCCAAAACTTTGTGCGGCAAAACATAGGCAAAAACAATACGCATGATACCCGAGAGCATGAGTAGTGCGCCGATAAGATGACCTGCTCTGAACTTGTTACCTGCGCGCGCCATAATGGACGAACCTAAAATCCCTCCGACCAGGGCTAAGACCGAAAAAACTACATAGCCCTGAGCACCTACATGACTATTGAGAAACATCGGTCTGTTTACAGATGCGATTTCTATGAACATACCCATCGCCGTTGTCGCTATCATTATATATAACAAAACACTTACACGGATAAATTTTGCGCCTTCTTTTAGCTCTTGTATGTAATTTTTAGGGGCTGCATCGAGGCCTTGAGCTTTCGATTCGGTTTTTCTTAATAATAGCGAAAAAACAAAAGCGAGCGCCAAGAATATCGTGGAAAGTCCGTAAATTACACCAAAGTTTATATCAACGCCCAACGCCACAAACAAAATAATCGCAACACCAAGCCCGCCGACCATTGTGGATGTCGTGATTAGTGAGTTGGCTTGTATTATTTTCTCGTCCGCTACAATTTGCGGCAATAATGCGCTACTCGCCGGACCTTCAAACAGAGCGGCTACACCAAAGAGCAGAACCGCCGCAAGCATAAACGCAATACTTAATTCCTCGCGAGTTGACGAAACTGCTAAAAACAAAAGCACTACAAACTCCAAAAATATCGTAAGTCGCATAATTGCCACTTTGTTGCGCCTATCAACAATCGGACCGACAGCAAACGACGATATAAACGGAGCTATCATCAAAAAACTAGCGACGCCCGTATATATAGGGTTCTCATAAATAAGATAGACTGAAAACAGCACGAACATCCTAAACATACCGCTGCCGATTGCCGAAAAGAAACGATATCCTAAAAACAAACGCAGCATCCTATTTTGCATAAACAACTCAAACATGAACTACGCCCCAATCAAGTGCCTGGTGCTACACATAATGAACATCAATCCCGCCGAATGTCGAGCTGCCTACTATTGTCAGCGTTGGCGCGCCCTCTGTTAATGGGTCTATGCGCCTTGCTATATCAACTCCGCCGAAGGTAGAGTTCACTTGTTCAACCACATTCCAATGCCTAGGTACATATAAATCCATGCCGCCAAAAGTACATTCTACATAAACGGTTGCGCCGTTTTCATGCAGCTGGACTTGGTCAAAATATACATCCATGCCGCCGAAGGTGCATGAAAGCTTAGCGCTCTCGAGTGCATCCGCAAATAAATATCTGCTTGTGCTGCCGAAAGTTATATTGACTTTTGGGTTGTTATCTGTTCGGATTTCATCCGACGAATAGTCGCCATTATTCCAATCATTAGAGTTGCCGGAAGAAAATGTTCCTATGTGAATATCTTTTTGCCACCATCTTCTTTGGGGGAACAACAGGCTTAGGCCTAAACTGCTGAGAATCGCAACCGAAAAAATTGTTCCCGTAGAAATATGGGTAACGAAGCCTTGGTTTCGCATAACAATATAAATCAGCCCGACCGCGAGCGGCAGATTAGCAATTGTGCCGAAGGCAAACATGTTTATTGTAAGTTTTAAAGCGATTATTGCGAGCAAAATATCCCAAAGGCTGAATGTTATGAAAAATATGTTCATTTGGTTTAGTATAAGGGCGGCTGCTAAAGCCAGGAAAATTACGCCCCAAAACGCATTGCCGGTTCTTCTCATTTTTTAACACCTCTCTCTTTCATTCTTTCTTTTAAAATTTTGTGATAATGCCTAGATACGTAGACATTCTTATGTGTTCCTATAAATTGAATTTGGCTTGATGTGCTTAGATTCCTGCCAATCGCATAAATATGCGAGGTATTTACTATTGTGCCTTTTGAGACGCGGATGAACACGCGACTAAGTATGTCCTCAAGCTCATATAATCTATAGCGCACACGGAACGCGTCGCTTCTTGTATGCGCATATACTTGCTCGCCTTCGGTCTCGAAGAACAAAACATCCTCTAAAGGCATGTAAAACTCTTGGTCATTTTTGTAAAAGACAAGATTGGGCGCAGCCAAGTTTTGAACATAGGCTTGAACCTGGCGAATTGTGTCATTGATGCTTTGGCATCTGATAATAATTTCATCCTCGTTATGTTCGTCTAATATTTCAATACGCAGCTTCACACGCACATCACCTCCGCGCCGACATGGTTCAATATCTAAACTATATCAGATGATGCTTGGCGATACAAGTCTAGTTCGCTTAGTGGTAGATTTGGAGCGGTAAGTGGTAAGAACGAGAGGGTGAGAGGTCGGAGTTTTGGGGTATGTTTGCAATATAAAAAGTGAGCTTTGCCCAACGGGCGGCTACTACCGCCCGTTGGGCAAAGCTCTTACGAATTTGGGTGTGTTGAGATGAGGCTGTTTTGCAAGATATAGAGCTTGGTGGTAAATGGGGGACCTGCGCTATGTCGAGCATGTGGTGGGTGAACGCGAAGGTTGCCCCTATGAAAGCTTGCATGTATGCAACCCCTTTATCACGCCATCAACCAACTTCCTCGACTTCTGCATCTATTCGAGCTCTTTTAATATCCGCACCTAAAGCTCCAAGCTTATCCTCTAGTCTATGGTAGCCCCTATCAATATGATGCACATTCCCAATCTCAGTAACCCCATCCGCACAAAGTGCTGCAATAACCAAGGCCGCCCCTGCTCTCAGGTCGGTCGCCTCAACCTTAGCACCACTGAGCCTTGCCACACCTTCAATGAGCGCAGTTCTTGACGCAATTTTGATGCTCGCGCCCATTTTGGTTAGTTCGGGTATGTGCATAAAGCGGTTTTCAAACACGGTTTCGCAGATGCTTGAGTTGCCTCGGGCTAGTGATAGGATGGCGGTGAAAGGTGCTTGCAGGTCGGTTGGAAAGCCAGGATGGGGCATAGTTTTGATTTCGGTTGGCAGCAGGCTTTCATAGCCATTTGATTCGACCCAAATTCCGTGCGAATCTTCTATTATTACCACGTTCATTTCGCGCAGTTTGGCAATTACCGGCTTTAGATGCTCGGCGTTTATGCCGTTTAGAAATACTTTGCCGCCGCGCATGGCTACTGCTGCCATTAGAGTGCCGGCTTCTATGCGGTCGGGCATGATGGTGTAGTCTGCGCCGCTAAGGCGTTTTACGCCGGTGATTTTTATAGTGTTTGTGCCTGCGCCTCGGATATTTGCGCCCATGTTGTTTAGAAAGTTGGCGAGGTCAACTATCTCCGGCTCCGTGGCAGCATTTTCTATGACGGTTATACCGAGGGCTAGGCTTGCCGCCATCATAATGTTTTCCGTGGCACC
>Ga0123355_10022531_pt1 | contig 10096 bp, 10 predicted proteins | sample TergutEmb28metaG_3_FD_89872 | JGI IMG/M metagenome (GOLD analysis project Ga0123355, IMG submission 89872) | Embiratermes neotenicus P1 segment gut microbial communities from Petit-Saut dam, French Guiana - Emb289 P1 | ecosystem: Host-associated > Arthropoda: Insects > Digestive system > Gut ...
AAGAACCTTTCAGCGGTTGACAGAAACAGATTCAATTTCCAAAATGTTGCATTTTGTGTGGATACTAGATGATGACAAGTTCCTGCATTTTTGGGGGATACTAGATGATGACAAATTCCTACATTTTTTGTGGATACTAGATGATGACAAATTCCTGCATTTTTGTGGATACTAGATGATGACAAATTCCTGCATTTTTTGTGGATACTAGATGATGATAAATTCCTGCATTTTTGTGGATACTAGATGATGACAAATTCCTGCATTTTTTGTGGATACTAGATGATGACAAAATCCAGCATCCTGTTTAATAAACTATTATCAGAACCCCTTAAATATGACACATTTTAAATCATTTATTTAGGTTCAGGAGGGCTGAAATGTTTCGTGAAGAAAGAGATTCTAACACTAAAATAGTGTGTTATTATGGTAGAATTCCTTTAATCCAGCACCCATGGGACTGGACAGGTGCCAGATTATCAAATATTCTGGATTATCAGACAGTACTTATGCTGACTTATGTTCTTACAGGTAATTTTTTGCTTCTGCTCTCAGAGAATGTCCACTTGTCAGTTTTGCGCACTTCATCATAAAAAGACTTAGCTTTTTCAATCATCATCTGTCTAGTCACAGGTTTTCCTTTAGAACACATTGCTGTCAATCACTTATACAACACTGTATCTGATTGTGCTAATTTAAGCTATATCAGTGTCTGTTGCTTGAAAAAGTCATTCACACTTTCACTTAATCCCATATATGATTGTATTTGGTTGTTCCATTTCTTTGTATTGTACGAAGTTGATGATCCAGTGTTTAGTTGCATGTTTCCTCTTGTCAGCAGTACCTTGTTTACTCATCTTCGGATCTTTTGAAACCTTTGAAGTAGCTTGATGGGCATAATAAGGTCCATTTAACTCAAGAGAAAGTCACAGAATAAGGAAATGCTATGAAAGTTAGGGATGGCAAAACTTCTGGTCTTGGGACTACTTTCCTTAAATGCCAGATTATCATGTACTGGATTAAAGAAATTCTGCTGTGCTTGTATACTGTACATTTTGAAACTGATGTACACTTAAAGCTCAACTTGAATGTCATCAGTATATTAAATAGTTATTTATCCTAAAATAGAGTGGGAATAACTGGCAAATGTTGTTATTGAGATATCACTGAAAAGTTTCCTTTCATTGTTTAATGACACCTGTCTGCTCTTACATATGTGCATTATATTGTAAATCAAATGGGTATTAGTGTGGTGCCATGGTTACAGCTGGAACTTGGACAGTGCTTTTGATGATATACTGTTAATACTTGTTATTGTATCAGTGATTGTCATGTAATCACCGAGTTTTGTGCTCATATTGCCCTTTTAATACACAATGAAACACCCAGACATGTATTTCAAGGCCATGAAGTAAATTTGCCGGTAAAAGGAATCAGGTCAAAACAAGGTTATAGAGTTTGTGTGGAAGTGGTTAGGCCACTTTGGCAAAGACATGCAGAAAAAAAATATTAACACTGAATTCTGGTTTCATGATTTTATAAAAATGCACATTGTACCATTTCATAGAATGTAAGTCTGATTAAAATCAGTAATTTTAAACTGTTCTGTTTTATTTAATGTACATTTATCAAAATACAGTATGAAAGTTAAATATGCCTGTGTCTGCCGTTCATCTTATTTGTCAGTAACAGAATTTATGATTTTCTGTGGCATTTCTCAGTTAAAGCCATCTATAATAATGTGCATTTAATTGATTCCATTTAGCATAGACTGTGAAATAGCCATTATTTATTATGTCCTTTACTTTGATCATTTTTGACAGCGCTCATTATTATTTTATTTTGAATTGATTTAAGTGTATCCTGCCACCTCACTTTCCTGTATGGTTGCTGTTATTGCAGTCAGTTATTGTAACCCATTTCATTTTGCATCTGAGGATTGACTTGGACTGTGCTTAGTGCCCATACTATGTTTGCAAGCACCAAGGCTGGGTATTATGCCTATATTATATGCCAGTTTTGTAATATTAAGTGACTCCAGAGAACAATTTCAACTTGCTAGTATAGGTAGGATCTCTGTCTCCACACTACTGTTGTAGTAAAAAAAATATACATGTCATATCAGAAATCTCTGTATCACTACTTAATGTAGTGTTCTTGACAGATATGATTATGTTGATGAATTACTTATTATGCTTTCAAAAATATTTTTTTTGATGCTGATGGATTTCAGTGTAGCCATTTAGGTTCTGTTCCTTTTTTCAGTCTGATATATATATATGTACTTACTGAGAGTTTTGGTGTCATAATCCTATCTGTAACGCAAAAAATATTGCTGTCCTTTTTACAAGTATAATATGATTTTCAGTTGTCCTTATGTGGTGACATTAGCCTTGCCAGTCACCTTTAGTTACTGGAGATATTCTGCCATGGGTTGAGTTGCACAAGTAGTATAAAGATATTACTGCACCCACATTACTGGATCTAATAAAATCTTTCACTTCAGTCCAAGCATGTTCAGTTTAGCTTAGATCACCAGTTATAGGTTGGGAAGTCTAAGGAGCACATGATCACATAAGTCTTAAATCCATTGCTTCTTGTATACTCCGGCAATTCAGATTGTTTAATACTTTCCTAGCTGTCCTGCAGATTGTTTTACCATTCTTTCTGCTGTTCACCATTTGTTAGGTGTTCAGTTTATGACAAAGCCAAAGTCAAATTTATGCACAGCTGTAACCAGATAGGATGTACCAAAAAGTAATAGTATTAAGTCACACACGCAAGGCACAACTGAACTTCAACACTGTATTCTTAACTGGAATATGTAGGTAGCTGGTCATAAACAGCCAATGTTTGACTCTCTCCCCTTGGTGAAAATACTGCCAAGGTCATAGCCAGTTTCATGAAGCCATGACAGTATGCACTAATAACATTGGATAACAAAATAATTTTTATTTTTTGTCACACAAACTAAATTAGGTAAACCAAATAGCATTTTTTGTGCTGAATTCAAATATGTTGTTAGTTTTTTTCTATCACTCAAATTTTTTAAGTGACATTGTTGAATTTGAATAAAACCTCTATTTAAGTTATATTGTGGAGAGTATATACTTTACCAAAAAGTAGCAGTGGCTGACTTTCTGCTACACATTGCCTGTGGAACATCTCTTGTAAGTTTCCAGCAATAATCAGTCAGCATACTGGGACTCCACTTGCCTTGGTACCACTATTCCATGGTGGAAATGTCCTGGTGGAATTGCTCTCCATGCTTTTCACTCACTGCCCAGGGATATTCTGAGAAGAAATCTAAGTGAGAGTCTAAGAAAAGCAACTGTCCAGACACGTTACACCCCATAGCTTTGTAGGATTTTACTAGATCAGCCACCATGTCACGATAGTTTTCTGCCTTATGATTTCCCCCAAAAATTGGTAGTGACATTTTAAAATGATTTCCATGCTGCGTTTTCACTCCACTTAGTTGGGCTGCAGATTTTATGTCCTGTATTAACTCTCTGATCTGAGGGCAAGCTATTTTGATCTATTGCCTTGACAAAATTTTTTATATTTGATGTTCTATGGAGGTAAACTTTTTTAGGGTTCATTAATGGAGTATTAACTACTTTTTTTTTGTCCTGGAATAAGCGATTCTCATTTAGGCTACTGTTTTCAGATGTGATGATTTTTTCTGTCCCTACTGTCCCACTCACACCGAGAGCAACACAACTTTGTGTAGCCAAGCTGCAAGCCAAGCAAGAAAGCAGTGACTTTTAAATCCCCACAAATGTTCCAGTTATATTTTTCATACTGGATCTTTTCCAAAAGTAGATTAATATTTTCGTAGGACTCTTTCAAGTTAGCAGTGTAGGCTATGGGTACAAATGGAAATTTATTCCCGTTATGTAGAAGCGCAGCTTTTATACTGACTTTTGAAGAACCAGTAAACAAATGCCACTCATTTGGATCGTGTTGGTGTCTAAGAGCTTCTATAACAAAGCATACAACATTACCAAATACCAGGTCATTTTCTTGAGAGAACATTCTTTAAATTTATTTTGGTGATTGGGAAAGAAACATATTTCAGTATCTTGGTGGAGAAGTTCCACCCTTTTGGTCTGGAACCTAAGAGTTCAGCTTGTTTTTTTTAAGACAAATTCAAATCATGGACAAGGTCATTAAAATCCCCTTGTGTTAGTAAAGAGGGTTCATATGAGGAAGAGGTTGCTTCAGATGTCGGGTCGCAATCAACATTGTCCCATTCTTGCTTTCCGTGATCATCAGAATCAGAGTTGTCATCGCTAAAAGTTAGATTTTCCAGAGGCTTTGGTACAGGCAACTCTTCACTGTGTAAGATAGGCCTCATTGCAGGTGCCATATCTGGATATTTCACTGTGTGTTCAGATTTGGAGGTGATACCTGTTATGCTTGTTAAACAAAAGTAACAGTCTGATGAGTGGACTTCTGGTTCACTCCAAACCATGGGAATGGTGAACAGCATTTGGCATGACCCATGCACCCATCCTGTAAGAAGCCTCACATACATTACACAACAAAATGAGGGACCCAACTTTTATCTTGATTCTTGATCACCCACTTTACACCCAAAAATGAAGCTCGTAACATTTCTTCATGACTGGAGTAATATTTCACCTTGGAGATTTGAAGGTCAGTTCACCATACATGTAACAAAAGGTTTCAAGTTGATTTAAATACTTCCGTGGCATGATGAAAATATAATGAACACAATCCTTTTACACAAAACACTTTGCTGAAAAAAACACACAACACCTGCAGCTTATCACAACAGTCTGGCACATCACTAGCAGTGCAGTGTTCCTCAGGCAGAACTTACTGTTAGTTTCATGTCCCAACATGTCAGTACATGTCTGAGCTTGCACATTCTGGCTGTCTGACTGGGCTCACATGCCTGCTGTCTTTGTTACAATTAAGTTTTAACGCTTACACTACGTTTAAAATATAATAAAGTATTTCAGCCATATTTAAAACTTACTGGTAGCATGACCAAAAAAAAAAACTAAAGTAGCTAAAATTGCATTTTAGAATATTCTGTCACACAGAAACTGTTGGTGATAGAGCATATCTAATAACATATTTGAATTCAGCATTGAAAAATACGTAAGAAACACAAATTACTTTTCATATTGCAAAAAGTATGTTTGCCAGGGTAATTGGTGATGATTTGTGTTTTGAAACATAGGTATACCTCAGCTTTTGACTTAACAGAAATCTCATTTTCTCATAATATTATACAGTTCTTTCAATTTAATTTTAAATGAAGTTAAAATGTAATTAAATTGTCACAAACAAACAGGTCTTTAGTTCATTCATTCATTCATTCATTAGTATTCAGCCTTGAAGGCCGGGCTTGGCAGGAACCAGAACTCAGTCATGTGATTGGTATGGCTCTGGCACACTGCATCCTGGGCAAGTACTTAGGGGTAGTTTGCCATTGCTTTCCCCCGCCTTTAGACGTTCCCACTTTAGCCGCCAGGTGCCTCCGTATGTAACGACGCGAGAGATCCTAGCAGCGAAAGGTGGAACTGTGGGTGAGAAAGATGTCCAGTAGTAATTTTGCCTAAATTCCGACTTCCACTTAAATTTAGGGATCTTTTACATGCCACAAATCTACGACATGGGACCGACGGCTTTACTTCCCCTCCGAAGGAAGGTGTGCTGAGGATTTTTTCGCCCTAAAAATCCGACGGCTTTGGCCGGGTTTTGAACCCGCAAACTTGGGTACTAAAGGCCAGCACGCTACCCTTAGACCACTGAAGCCGATCTTTAGTTAATACATTTGTAAAATAAATGGTTGAAAAGATCATTGAATTATTCCTCTTTCATGGAAAATAAAGGCAGTGAAATTGAATGAGTAACACAGATTTTGTGTTATGTGACCTCTCTTAATAGTGCAACTGTTATATATTCAGGGGGTGCCTGTACCCAGCAGTCAGGTAATTGCTGCCATGACACAGTGGAGACAGCCATAATGTTGAAATGGTTTGTATGTTATTTCACAAGAGTTATACCAGTTGCTGTCATCTGTCTGTGGGGAGGAGATGTTCCCTGACTGTTAACGAATACTATTTATTTTTTGCAGATGTTACGGATCCTGTGGCCGATGTGCTTTCTTTCATCCGTCTGTATGAAGAGAACTATGGATATGCTCATCCAGTGTTCTACCAGGGAACATACAGTCAAGCACTTAATGATGCTAAACAAGAGCTACGGTTTCTTCTAGTCTACTTACATTGTGAAGAACATCAAGACACTGCAAAATTTTGCAGGTGATGTACTGTGCTTGTCAGCTTTGCATTTCTGAACGAATATATGTTCTATTAAATGATGTGGTTGCCTTCCCAGTGAGTAAGCAATGTTGGTGTTCACTGAAATGAACATAGTATTACTGTATAAGGTCCCAAAAAAATACACAGTGGGTGAGAGATATTTAAGAATCGTTTTTTTTAAAGTGGAATATAATAATAAGGCAACCATGCTAAATGTCTGCATTGGTAACTACTTAAGAGGCTCTTGTTAAGATGTTTTTCCACCTAAGATATTCAAATCAGTTACTTCCAAAACTTTTCCCATAAGAAGAGCTGTTGAGTCATTCCGTATAAAATTGTCACAGGCAACTGCATGACTCCATACTGTAATGAAGTTTGATGAAGTACATTTCTAATAGAGATTAATTACCACCAATTTTTATACTTCTGTAGTTGAAATTGTTTTTGTTTATCAGTGGTTTGGCATTCTGAAAAATGTCATTCTAGAAGAGGATTGGATGTTTTTAAATTACTGTCATTGTCTCCCAAATCAAGGTATGAAGCTCAGATCAGACTCATAAAGGTAGTTTATTAACATTTCCTTTGAGTTGTTGGATATGATGTTATGAGATAGGAAATTTTCATAGTAAGTAGATTTGACCTTTACCTTCAGTTTCTCAGAGTGTGATCCTTAAGTACTGTCTACAAAATGTATTTTCTGCACAGTTATGCTGTGACATATAACATGATTTCAAGTTGGAATTTCAGTTAGATGAGTTATTATAAAACCTTACAACTATGCATGTAGTGATGATTAAAACAAGGTCACTTGGTATAAAAATGCTTCATAAACACAGTTTTGCAAATTATGGCCTTCTGTGATTTCATGCCATGTAATACAGTGTTTTTTTAGACAATGGGGTGGAGTACTGCAGAGAGGGGATGCAGAATCACTCACTCTGAAAACAGTTCCAAAATAATAAGAAACTTATAAAGTGGAGTTGTTGTACATAAATTATTGATACAGGTTACATGTTATCTTAAATGCTGGAACAAATCCATTATAATACGCAGTGTAAAAACTGAACAAGACCATTATTTGAGCGACACCCACAATGAAAACCAGACAAGTTATATGAAATTTTAGAATCTGAATTTAAATCTTACTTGTACTGATGTATCAAGGAAACCAAACAGCAGCTTATAGAAAGTGTTGAAGGCAGTGAAACGTTTAAAAATAAATGGTACGATGAGGAATGCAAATTTGCAATAGAAGAAATGACGAAAGCAAGAGAAAAGTGGTTGATAAAAGGAAGAAGGGAGAACAGGAGTATCACCATAAAAGAAAAGAAGCTCACAAAATAATAAGGAATAAGAAAAAGACATGCATGAAAAATGTAATAGGATCAATAGAAGAATTTTGAGGTGCGTCATCCCCGTTGTGTTGGTTCAATAACAAAGAATTTAGTGTATTATACTTGGGAGGAGAAAACGATACCTGAAGAATGGAAAGAAACAATAATAGTTCCTGTACCCAAAAGAGGAGACAGAGATAGGTGTGAGAATTACAGCAGAATAGCACTGGGAAATGCAGCTTCAAAATTTTGTCGAATATAATATTCGGAAAAATGAAACCATATATTGAAGTTATGGGGGACTATTAGAATGGATTTAGAGATGGAAGATCTATAATTGACAACATATTTGCATTGAAAATAATAAATGAGAAACTTTGGGAGTATAATCAGAGTGTACAGTATTGATTTATTGATTTTCATAAGGCATATGACTCTATACCTAGAGATACACTATGGAAATGTATGAAAGAATTTTAAATTCCTACTAAACTAATAAATATGTGTAAAACATGTGTACAAAAGACAAGAAGTGCATTTAGAATAGAAGAAACATTGTCATCTTTCTTTGAAAATAAAACAGGCTTGAAACAGGGTGAACCTTTATCACCAGTATTATTTAATTTGGCCTTACAAAAAGTGATACATAGTATAAAAATGGTTCCTAGTAGTATAAAGATTTGTAAAGAACAATTGAATATATTAGCATATGCATACGACATTGCATTAATTGGAAAAAATAAAATAAGAAAACTTTTTGTAGAAATGGAAAACATTGCCAGAAAGTTCAGACTGCAGATAAACCAAGAAAAGACAAAGTATATGATGGTGGAAAGGAAAAACAGTTCAAAGAAAAATAAAATAGGAAATTTGAAAATAAAAAAATTACAAATTTGAAAGAGTGGAAAATTTTAAATATTTAGGAGTTATACTTGATGAAAATAGCAATAACCAAATAGACTTGGAAGAAAGAATAAACAGTGCTAACAAAACATACTTTATGATACAATTTTTTAAAAATAAAAACATAGCAAAGAAACTAAAATTAAGACTAAAGAACACAATAATAGACAAAACGTTAACATATGCATCAGAAACTTGGACACTAACAAAAAGAGATAGAAAGCAATTTAACATTTTTGAAAGGAAAGTGTATTGAAGAATTTTAGGCCCAGTATATGACAATAAAAAGAAAATTGGAGGATATTAACCAATAAAGAAATTTATGCAAGAGTTAAAAAACCTACTATAATAGAAACAATAAGATTAAATAGATTACGTTGGTTTGGGCAGGTACAAAGAATGGAAGAAAATAGAATTCCCAAAAGATTATTATGTATGAATTTGGGAACAACAAGATTGAGAGGTTGACCTAGAAATGGATGGCAAGAGGAGGTGAGAGAGGATGGATGAATAGTTGGTTGTGAAGGGTGGCAGGAAAAAGTACATAACAGAAAGGAATGGAAGAAGCTCCTGGGAACAGCAAGGATTAGTCACATTCTGCACATGCCAAAAGAATGAATGAATTGTACTGATGTATGGAACAGTTTTGTTGAACTTAACGAGTTTTGGTAGAATTTTCTGTGTTGCCACCTAGTTTTTCATTGTCAGCAAAGTTATACGCACATCTGTTGCAGTCCGTATATTCATTCGACACAACTTATTAATGAATCCATAAACTGTTTCGATGAAATAGAAGAACATGCATTGGAGAAGGTCTATCAGTATTAGGACAGCTGATTTTCTCTTCATCAGTAGTTTCATTTGTCGACAGTCCATAACTTTAGCCACCAAAAATTGTGCACACACCTCCCAACCCTTGAATGTATTCCATGAGGACCACCATTTCTTTGTGTGGTGGCACACAGCATTGTACAGATTTGGAGAGGGGCCAGTAAAATATTTTGCAAAGCACGCTTCTTGTCACAGACAGAAAACTATGTAGCTTCTGTTTGTCACAGAAGGGCTCAGTCTTGAGAGATGATTACAGTACATGAGCATTTCTTCCTGTACGTATTCAGCAGGTGGTACAGATACCAATCTTGTTTGCTCTGTTTGACTTAGTTCAGTTAAATAGTTGCTGAGGCATTGTGCTTTGATAACATTAAGGCTGTTTTGAAGTGGCTGTTGCCATCAGTAATATCATATTGCCTGCCATGCACATCACATATGCTCAAGAAAAGTGGAACAAACTTACTTTTATGCTTGGATTGCAGAATCTTCACTGTGAAAACATAGGTTTAACTATTAATGTCTTGCCTAAGTCTTTAAGTTACAGTTAAATCCATCTTTGTGATCCATATGCTGGTTTCTGTGGCTTTACTCAGCAGTGTGCTTCAGGAAACATAGTAAAATAAATCTTTTTTGTGACATACCTGTTTTGGAAAGATGTGCAATTCCATCATATGTTGATAATAAATCACAGCTTGGATTTGGTGTGGCATTCTTTAGACCTTTCAC
>Ga0123355_10022533_pt1 | contig 10096 bp, 4 predicted proteins | sample TergutEmb28metaG_3_FD_89872 | JGI IMG/M metagenome (GOLD analysis project Ga0123355, IMG submission 89872) | Embiratermes neotenicus P1 segment gut microbial communities from Petit-Saut dam, French Guiana - Emb289 P1 | ecosystem: Host-associated > Arthropoda: Insects > Digestive system > Gut ...
CACACACACACACACACACCCACACACACCCACACACACACACACACCCACACACCCACACACACCCACATACCCACACACATACACACACACCCACGCACACCCACATACCCACACACATACACACACACCCACACACACCCACACACACCCACACACACCCACACACCCACACACACCTACACACACACACACCCACACACCCACACACACCTACACACACACACACACACACCCACCTACGGGTGGGCTGCACATTGAAAGTCCATTATAAAGCCAGCAATTGCTGTAAATGATTTCACGCTTTCTACATTGCAATAAATTAAGAGAAAATGACAGAAGGCAGCGAGCGCTTCTGGAGAATCAACACTTGCTTCGAACTTATATGAGTTTTCGGAACCTTGGAATAAACCCTCTGCCCGCATGCAAGCATTCAGGAGCCCTAGCGTTATTTCAAAGACCACGGAGTGAGTACCACTGATTAATAGTTTTTGTTTGCTGGAATGGCTTTAATTTGGTCTAATCTGAAAGGAATATTAACCATGTCTATATTTAGTTGTGCTAAATGTTTGAGATGAAATTAATATCGCTATTTTTAAGCCTTCACTCTTGCTTCTGGATGTACCAATAAATACCGGTTATGAACAGACTGCTCATATAATCCCCAATTCTTCCTTTATAAGTAAATCCATTCATCAACCCTGCATATTATGGTCTTACGAAAGCAAGTGAATGGATTTAAATAGAAGAATTTCCAACTACTAATCCTAAAGTTGTTCAACAAATATAAAAGAAAATAATATTACTACAGCCAAGTGGAACAAACCTAATTTCATATGAGTTCAAGCAAGAAAGCACGGTGGTGAACTTACAGAAGTTATTTTCGTGGTTTTTATTTCGAATCTCTTGCGTGAAAGTGGCTAGTCTGACTGATATTTTTCCTCATTGCCTTCAGGCCGAAATGTATCACAGTTAGTCTGCGGGACCTTCCTTCAAAATCCCTTCCAATTCATAATTTGTCAGTTGCCTTATCATTCGACGTTGTGTAGTGACAGCCTTCTAAAAATAAGCTGCAAAGAACTGAATTGCAACGAAATATGAGAACATACAAACAGTATGTGAATACAAATCCAAAAGATGCAACAGTATGCAGATATTTATTCACTGAAAAACTACTCTACATGTATCGGGTGTCACAGCAACCATCACCAGGAGTATTAAAAACTGTACCCGCAGCCTCCCGTACAGGACTGCATCCCGATCAGACCACGTTGAAGGGGAGTAGCGGTACAAGTAGTATGACCTGTACTGGAGGCTGCGGGTACAGTTTTTAATACTCCTGATGATGGTTGCTGTGACACCCGAAACATGTAGAGTAGTTTTTCAGTGAATAAATATCTGCATACTGTTGCATCTGTTGGATTTTTATTCACTTTGAATTAAGATGCACGGAACCATGAGCTTAAAAAAAATATAAACAATAGTTTTGACCTCGCATTGGTAATGTAATGGCAGTGTATCCACGTGGGACTGGAACGTGTTGAAATGACATAAAATGAAATGAAATTAAAATGAAATCCAGGTGAGGTACACCACAAATCCATATCACAGGACTGGAATGTATGAAACTTTAGTGCTGGTATAAGGCAATTAAATAATTGAATATGACCTGTCAGTGTTCATATAAAATAACAGTGCAGCATTAAAGCAGCTTCCTCGATTTAATTACTGTGTCTATGTTTGGAAAGGATTTAAAATCCTGAAGTTTCTTTGTAAGGAAAAGTCCCTGCACAGGGCGTTTCATCTTTCTTATGTTCATACTTCATTTACACCACTTTATGAAATGTGCGCTCATCCTGTAGTTTAAGGATCAATTTTAAATGCAGTGACAAAGAGGAAATATTATTTAAAAATTTCAAGAAGAAAAGTAAATTATTTTATGTTTAAAAATCCACCTTCTAAATCACTGAAAACATACCTTCTGTCAGTTATGGGAACAAACTTGTTGTAATGTATCTGGAAATGCTCTTTTATCTCCTTAGTTACAGAAGTGGGCGAGAAAATATCTCTACGTGCTACGGCCTCAAAATAGCATATTGCAAAATACTCTTCATATGTATATATATATATATATATATAAACACACACATCCAGCACACCGCAACAAACCCGAGGTGAGCAACAGACAAACAATTGCCTTAACTACGGTATAACCTTGAGTCTAGACTTATCAAGGTCCTATTTTTATTTCTCTAAGTGTTAAAAATATAACTTTTACATTTAATATGTCCTCTTCTCTATTTATGTCGGCCCCTTTACTATTAATAGTCAGATATATTACGTTTACAGCATTACTAATACAAAATTAGCACAACTATTTATACTACTAAGTTACACGAAGTTAATAAAAATCCTTTAGAGTGAAAAATAAATCTGAAAATATACCCTTCATAGGACATTTCCTATACTTTCTTTACATTTGTCAGTTTATTTGTAGGCCTATATATATATATATATATATATATATATATATGTGTGTGTGTGTGTGGGGGGGGGTGTCTGTGAATGTCACGTCAGCACTGATATTTAAGTCAGTATAATGTTTATAACAGTTTATTTTAGAAAGACTAACATTAGAATTTACGGCCATGAATTCGCTATGGTGTCAACATTGGATAAAATTACTCAAATGAAAGAAGACTATACATATATACTCGTATAACGACTTTGTTGAATACTTTAAAGCGAAGTAAGAGCGGTCCTTCTCAAACTAAGCGTATTTCTGGATAGCCACTCTCAGTTTTCTTCGTTAAACTCGCTGCAATATTCAGTCCATAGTGTCAAGATGGCTACACAGCGCACCGTGGTAGTTTACCAGACGTGGCTGCTGCTTATTGAAAGTAATGGAAGAAGAAAACTGGATGCTTTGTTTGGTTATTCTGCACAGATTGTGTCCTGACTATAGTTGAGGCACTTAATTATATTCGCTGTAATGGAAGACTAATTATTTTGGATATATAAGATTTTTTTTGGCTGTAAGTGTGTTGATATATCACGTGGGGTATCTTTAAGCTTTAACTTCAGGTAAGTTTTTATATAGAAATTAATGTCAGGATAAGGGGAATTTTTCAGTTAGTTAACAGCGCATTGGGTCAAATTAAGAGAGGGGAGGCGAAATTCGTGTTTTCGACTTTTATGAAATGCATAAAATTCTACATGATGGACAAAAGAACGTTTCCAGGGTAAAGAAACTGAAAGGTTATGAAAATTTGGGTGGATTTGTTCTCTGTACATACAAACACACGGAGCGATTTTAGTAGGGAAGTTGCGGTAAATACTTTGTACAGTACACAAATTGTAGTAGTAATTGTGTTAATTAGTTTTAGGAGGCCTGTTTAATTAATTAATTATGGAGCAGATAAATAAAGGCAAGTAATGTATAGTACTTATAACATAATATTTCAAGGAAAATACTTTTTATATCAGTTTATATTATTCACCCCCTTCTAGTGCTGTGGTCATGGAAGAGTAGAGCTATACTTCTACCCACCCTCTGGGCCACACCGGGCCTGTAACGGGATCACTTTGCTGTTTACCTGTTTATATCAGTTTATATTACGCTAATTTTTGCTGCACTAAATTTTGAAGTACATTGTTCGCATAAAGCTACAAAACTGATACGAGCTGATGAACTCAGTTTATTGCTTTGTTGTAAGTTTTAAACTCTGTTACGTATGTACCGTACCAATATAAGAGAAATAGCTGCTAAAACATGCTATTGTGAAAGGTTCTGACGGTGACATAAATTGGTGCCATGTACTTAGCAAAATATTATCATGCTTCTTGACATGTAATGTAATGTTTGGGTGCCTACCGTCGACTTTAATAGAAAGTTGTTAGAGTGTAGTTAAGTAACCAAGCTTATGCGTTAAGGGCGTGAAATTGAGATAGGGCACTGGGATAAACACATGTATCAGAACTTTTTAATATTACAGCAGGATTACATATAATTATCTATGCCTTTCAAATAATTTACTTACCCCAGTATTTTACTTAAACCAAGTTCTAACACTGATGGTACTTTTTGTGAAACATTAATCCAAACATTGGCTGTCACACAGCAATCTTCATGGCTGCGAATCCATGAAGAATGAACTTTTACTCGATCCCACTTACTCAAGTTTTACTATTAAAATTTCGGGTGTATTTCTTACATCTCATGGATAATAGTTACAGGAAATTTGTTGTAAGTAGAAATAATTTTTATAACACATGGTTCGAATAAGTTATGGATTTCTTATTTAAACGTATTCTGTAGCAATTTTGTTCAACCCAGCCATGGACCTGTCCTTTTCCGGGATTATTAACCTTTATTAAGCCTTACACACTTTGGGTAGGACTTCATGAATGAGAGTTGTGTTATTTGCAAGGCCTTCACCAACGCAGAAGTCACTTAGACACACGTTACATCTGTGTCCCGCGTGGGAATCGAACACCCTACCTTAGTTTTCGAGTAATACATTACCGCACTTCTTGTGTTTATTATGGCTAGCTGTAGGACGATGTAAACAGATGCAGCTTCGGATATTTTGGAGTAGTACTGAAACGATGACTTAGAAAGTATTTAGAAGGAAGCTGTCGTGATTTTACAAAATTTGTATTCTGATATTTTAATGAGTGAATGTGCTAAACAGGAAAACATTTCGATTAGGGTAGCCGGAGTCCCGGAAGAGGTTCGAAGAGATACTAATCAGTACAAAATAGAAGAGATTCGGCTTGGGTTCATTTGCTCCGTATCACGTTGTTTATATGTACACTGACAATGAAAATCTAAAGAAATGCCACTGAAGCTGTTGCAGCGTAATTAAAAATTCTGGTGCTGGACTGAATGGAACGATTGTTTTGAAAAAGACTGAAGCAAATTCTCGAACAGTCGGAACAAATCTCCCATTTTTTCGTGATGAAAGTCTTGGGGTATACAAGGGACATATATCCAATTCTTTATGCCCGTTTCTGCCTTCCCTTTACTTTAAAGGCAAGCAACTCTTTGTCTTGGCAGTATCCATTCACAAATATGCAGTCTATATGACAAGCTTTCCATTTGATTGTCTTCTATATTTCTCCTGAAGCCTTTATTGGAAGGTTTATGTTAAGCAATGCGAAGAATGACTAATGACATTAACACAAATATGTTAATTGTTCTTTTCTGTTAACACACCACTACTATGTTCCTTTTCTTTTTTCACCTTCTCCCTCCTTCAGATTCTTGTTCAACTATTTTACTTGTCTAACTTTTTATACTGAAGGGGTTTTCGTTTTGTTATTATGAGGGTGCCTGAGTCTTTGCTTTTGTTGGCATGTCCATTGTAGTGATCATGTGATCTCGACCAGCCATCCAGCCAGCCAGCCAGCCTCAAGGTAAGCCCGTCCGTCCATTGTTTATGGCAACAAAAACTTTGCATTCTTTGAGCTCACAAAAGCAATGAAACTCCACACTGTTTCATATGAATCGCATGTGTGAGTTAATTTCTGTACCTCATGTCTTGAGAAATATTACAATACACTTTCTTGTGCAGGGCGGCGTCCATAAAGAATGTATTTTAATTTGAGGTTCGTACACGTACTTTCATTCGGGCAATGTCCAAAAGTACGAAATGTATTTCTAAAAATGTCTGCGTGAAAGCCGAAAGAACACAGGAATTATGTTCGACTGCACATAACTTTATCGCTACCAAATTACACGGCATCACATTTTAGAAGGCAGCATTATTTTTGTTATTTTGAATGGAACTTCAAATTACCAAAAGTACTTGTTTTAGTTGACCCTTACAGCCTGTCGGTTTAATAAAATCGGGGAAATTTCTTGAATTGCTGAGATAATATTAGCTGCTCGAGCATGACTCTGCTTCATATAATACGTTAGTAATTATCCTTAGTTTCATTGGCTGTCGAAAATTTTCTGAATTCATTTTGGTAAACGAAGTGTAACACAAAAAGTCTAAAGCCATAAATGTGGAACAGTGGTGAGGTTTACTGACACCAGGTGAGTACCACGTTCAAATTCCAGTCGAAAAATGACTATCTTGAATTACGTTCTTACAGCCTTCTACAGTTTCTTCAGACGAAAACTGCGGTAGTATTTTACCTTGAAAGAAGAGGGGGTTCTGCTCCTGCATACCTGGTTTCATCGACCATCCTACCAATTGAAACCAATTGCTGATTCAGGTTACCGTAACAGAGTAACCTCCCGGTATATGTACGAGCTGTAATTATATACCGACGAAGTGTTACGTGCAAACAAAGCTGAAACAGAAATCAAACTAAAAGGAGAAGCCCTTGAATATACACGTATTGCAGATTTCACATACCTAGGACAATTGATATCATTCCGCGACAACTCGGGAAAAGAAATAAAAATGAGTATTGAAATTGCTTGCTATAATTTTAAGAGTGTGGGATTTATGCTGAAAGACAAATAAAAAAAATCTAGAGGTGAAGATACGTCCCGAAATCTTGCGCATTGCCGGTCCCTGTACAGGGCACTGAAAAGCCCACACTTTCTCATTCAGAAGGAACAGAATATGTTGCAGTCCTGCGAGCGGATGATAGAACGGAGAATGCAGCAATCTGAATGGAGCGACAGTGACGAGTGCCGAAGTAAGGCAGAACACCAAGCTGAAGGATATCGTGGCAGTGTCTAAGGGAGGACATGTGGCAAGAATGGACCAGTGCAAATGGGCACAAACTGCAACAATGTGCGACGTCAGAACAGGCAAAAGGAGAAATGGGCGGCCGAAGACCTGATGGGCTTAAAAGTTCTAGACAGTAGCAGCAGGACATGGTCACCAACACCAAAAATCCCGAGCAAATGAATTAGCTAGCACATGTGACGTCTCTAGGAATAGCTCTCCAAGTGATACAACATTCAAGCTCTTCCAATTTCCAACAGAATTTCGTCGGATTAATCAGGCTTATTTATTTATTTTTATTTATTTATTATTCAGTTGCAGTTGGAGTTAGATTTTCTGACATGTCTCTTTAAACTTTACAATTTATGTCTGAAACAGATTATTATCCAGTAATTGAAATATTAATTCAAATGTGCAGCAATTTCAATTACAAGATAGTTTTGAGCAGAAAGGCACTGTCGGTAAACAAAATATTATTTTAAATGTGCAAAGTTTTCAATTAAGGTATAAATCTTTGCACAGGAAGGCAATGTCTGTCCAGTGCAAACTGAACTTTGCCTCTCCTGTTTTCAATACCAATTGCAACGCGGAACCTCTTGGCCTCATTAAAATCTGTGACATGTTGAGTATTAAAACACAGGCGCATCCAGAACGTTTGTTTGTGGGGAGGGCATGTGACCTACTTAGAAAATATATAACATTCATGTTTGATTTTCGAAAATTTGTTATGAAATTCATGTCAAAATCTCCGATCCGACATTTGGTTATGTTACAGAGAAAATTAAAAACTGAAAAATAAAAATCTGCCCATATGTAAGTTTTTATTATATCTTTGATATTCCAATACACTAGTCAACAGCCGATCCCGGTGGTTGATTTAGGCTGATATGTAAATCATGTAAAATCGTAGGTATCATTGTGTCTACAGCACACGTGTTTTTAAACTTCGCGCGGAGGAGGGTGGTGTTTTGCAGTCCGGCTAAATCGTCCTTGTCTGCGCCAGTGTATTAAAATTAATACAAACACAGAACTTTATGACTGTACATTGTATTTAGCTTTGCAACAACTGAGTTTCATCTTCAACGAACATATAGAACCCAATGATGTGTACAAAACAAAAAATAACTTACTTGGAAATTATATCTGTAAAATTGTTGGTAGCTTATTATCTTACCTGGGACAAGGTGGTTGGGACATTTTTTAAGAAACTGGCAGAAAATTTATAAGGTTTATATAGTCTTATAAAAAATCCTGAGCACAACGGACCACTTTGAAAAACTAAGTATAGACAAAAGAATAAAAATAAAATCGATCTCAAATAAATAGAATAAAAGAATCTGTGCTGAATTCATTTGGTACAGAATGGAGTGATGAAACTTCCTTTCCTATAAAAGCCAAGAATTCCCTTCATATATTATAAAATTCTTAGTTTCTCAAGTATAAATGATCCATGGAGTTAGTTAAAATATAATATAAATATATCTAATATAATACAGTCATACAGAACTTTATATTTTATTAGACCGTGTTAAGTTATAATTCCAGCTACATGTTTCGGCCCAATTGTAGGGCCATCTTCACGCTGATTGTTGAGTAGGTGGAGTGTAAATTGATAATGCTTTCAATTTACGAGATCTTGTAAATTGAAAGCATTATCAAATGTACACCCCACCTGTCTACAGATAAGCCTGAAGATGGCTATACAAATAGGGCCGAAACATGTCGCTGGAATTAAAGTATAATACAATCTAATAAAATATAAAGTTGTGTGTGACTGTATTATATTACATATATTTATATCATATTTTAGCATTTTCAACACAACGCGGATATCTCACTTAAAAATGGATTTAGTTAATACAGCGTTTAATGCCAAAAACAGCGGTATTTGGAGTGAATGTGGAGTGAATGTGGAGTGAATGTGGAGTGAATGTGGAGTGAATGTGGAGCGAATGTGGAGTGAATGTTTCTTTGTCTGCCAGGTTCACTAGTATGACAATATAAAGGTCTCTTTAGTAAAAGTAAAATTAAAATGAACACAATGGTAGTTTATGTTGCATTATACTTGTCTGATTCTAATATGATTATCACAGCGATTGTTTTTCGTTGCATTGGTATTCAGGCTAATTTTTACAGAGGCTGCCTATACTGAAGATTTCAGCCGCTTTTTTCAGTTCCTACGGGGATTAATTTCGATAGAGCTTCAAAATAACAGACACATGTTCAACCTTTTATGTAAGATCTCAGACACTCTGCCGTTATATCTTACATGTAAGTGAGGTTCTAACTCAATAAATGTCCCTACGAATGTTCATTTAGTTACCAAACAGCAGTTATAACATTTTACCACCGCGAAGAGTGCTGCCACTGAATGATTACGACGAGCTTACTTATTTAATATATCTACTTGAGTAACATAATTTAGAAAACATAATGCACAAATATTCAAAGATATTCTGTGCATAAGACAAGTGCAGGTCTTAGGTTCTGTCCTTCGGGCTAACATTAAACGGTTGGTAAAAAGCACTTCGTGCAGGAAAGCAAAATTTATTACTGATCTTTAGAATTTTAACATTGCATGTCAATGAATATTTCATTTACGAGGAGAGCGTTCTTGATGCAGTTACGCGTGAAGCATTTCAAGAGCAAGAAAAATATTTCGTGCATGAATTCCACGCAAAAGCAGGAACGCAATTAATGGCTGTACACGTTTCACGAACCTGCACACAAATGTTTAGTTGTTTCGTTGAGGACAGCAATGATGCCTTCCTCATAGCTCAAGTGACGGCCCTGGCTGAGAAAAATGAGGTATCTGGTAATTAGACAATTACTGCAGGGACAGGCATGTTATATAGAACCAACCACCTGTAACATAGTAATAATTACAGCAGTAGAAATACTTGTATGAATAAAACATATGAACAAAATTTTTGTATTTCTTGTACATACCAGATTCAGTTCAAAGTCATACATTTCGCTGCATAACTTTAATTAGTGTGTCTTTGTGAACACACATAATGGCGCTGGAAAAATTTCAAACTGTCGACATTACAGGCAACAAATGATGCTCTCAATTTACCTTTTAGATGTCACCATTTTTTTGCGTTTTTTATCTTTTTACATTTTTTTGGTAGATTTCTTTCCCAAACCGGTCAAGTTTCAAACAGTTTTAAAACAGAGGATTTTGACATGGGAAATACGAACAAGTGCATTCACAGAAAAGTGAATGTTTTGTATTATAAACATAGTAGATCGTGTATGTTTCGGCCACCCATTGGGGCCATGCTAAATGATTTGTACTCCTCACCCAATATTGTGCGGGTGATAAAATCGAGAAGAATGAGATGGGCTGGGCATGTGGCGCGTATGGGTGAGGAGAGGGGGGTGTACAGAGTCTTGGTGGGGAA
>Ga0123355_10022534_pt1 | contig 10096 bp, 8 predicted proteins | sample TergutEmb28metaG_3_FD_89872 | JGI IMG/M metagenome (GOLD analysis project Ga0123355, IMG submission 89872) | Embiratermes neotenicus P1 segment gut microbial communities from Petit-Saut dam, French Guiana - Emb289 P1 | ecosystem: Host-associated > Arthropoda: Insects > Digestive system > Gut ...
CGGCAAAAATACCACTTAGTTGTCAGCTCCTGAGGATGGGCACAAGGTAGCCCGAAACATGTTGAGCAACTTATAAAGGAGAAATAAATATAATACTAAGTGACATCTAGTTGGTTTCTTATTCCGCATTGAACTACGATGCACAGTCAACCACACATCAAATATAAAACACTGTTAATATAAGATTAAAATTAATCTTGATGATTTTTGCAACTTTAGCAAAGTAGAAGGATAAGACTCCCTGAAGATGATGCAGATGCATTGAAACATGTAGGAGTACTTAGGATATATAAAATATTGTGTGTGTATATATATGTTGTGCATTTGTTGGTCTGGATAATAAACTAAATAAAATGAATAATACATATTACAGTATGTGTATTATATTATTTACTTGATAGAATTATGTGTAGATCCTGATATTCATATTAGCAAGAGAAGCAAATAACAGATGGGATCTTGATACAGGGTGCTAATAGATGAAGCAACAGTGACATGGCTGGCTGAGATGTGTGATGGTGATGCACGTGTGGCTTTGAACAGTTTGCAACTGGCCCTTCAGGCCAGAGACCAAGACTCAAACTCAGGGGTAATCCTCATTTCACTTGAGGACATCAAAGATGGGATCAAGGTAATATACTACTGTATTTGGGCAGATGAACATTTTTCGAGAACATAGGCCCACTAATAGGTGACATAGATTACATTCATGTCTCCAGTAATATTTGATGTCATATGACACAAGTTACCCTCATGGTTTAAATAGGGCAGCAGTTATTTACTATGTTTATCAGAAATCTTAAGTGGAGATGTGTGTTTGCTCAAATGCATGCTTATCAGGCTTCAGATATGTACAGGTCAGGTGATTACATTTATATCCTCATTTAATATGTCTGCAGGGGAATGAATTTTAACACTAAGCTGACATTAAACTTGCACACTCCTATGTCATACAGTGCATAACTTTTCTGTAGTGACAAAACTCGCAACATAACAGCATCTCCAGTGGTATGTGCACAGTTTTTACATCATACATGCAGCAGAAATGAATCTGTATGTATTATTATTTGAAAACAGATGACTGCACAAAAAAGATTCCATACTCTCAAAGTTCACAAACCTCCACTAGCAATACAAGATGTTCAACAGGCAGGAAAACCATACGTGAAGATTTAATATAATGCAAAAAAAAAATTTACACCACATATAAAACCTACCCTACTACCAACCAAGGTCATGCCCAACAATGCCACTTGCGTGTCTGTACCCGACACATGCTGATGTAATACCATACAGGAACCTCTATTATCCTCAACTCTACAATATTTTTGGATTTTAATAAGAAATATTAACTATTGTTTTATGTGTTTATTATTCCTTTATTGGGAATAACAGCTAATTTATGTATTTTATTAGGTTAATGATGAGGGAAAGGCCTCCTCCATAGCATAATTTTCCAGTAGGTACTTGTGTTGTCTACCTGATGGTTGAATGGAAGGACTGAAAAATGTTGTAGGAAAGTAAATAAGTGAACATACAGTGTTCAAGTGTTGTGTGTGTGGATGTAAATTGATATTTATTCATAATCCATTATGGATATTTTAAACCTTTGTTCATGCATCATATGCAGTTCTTTCTTCCCTGTTTGTATTTTTCATGCATGACCTTGAATAAAATATGATCGTGATGATGATGATGTCACTAACTCCAATAAGGCCATAACCAGTTACTTCCATATCCTTTCCATTCCATTGCTCACTAAATATACTATCATGCAACACAATATAGTATGAACCACTGACAAAATAATCATGCAAGATTTGAATATTGTTGTCTTCTGGAATGTGACACCATGCACTTTGGTATATGTATTCTGACATTCCACAGGGTCCTGCTGCCTTTTTAATCCTGCCTTCATAGTCAGGACAACAGGATCCCCTGAAACTTTGGTACTGTTGTACCACATTATATGATGTCACATCATAAACATTCTCTGCAGAGAGAAACTCAAATATCATGTCATAGATACAAGTGCAGTTACTTAGAAGCAGAAATTAGATGCTTGGTATTTCAAGCCAGGAGCAGACTTAGCACAAACATTGCTTGCACAATCACCCATTTAGACGAATTATTACAAAACGGATGGTCATGTCATAAGGCACTGCTACTGAGTGCAGGTAAAGATCACAAGCTGTTTAGTTGCATCTCTTCAGTGAGGGTGCGTGAACAATAATGTGTGAAGGTCTGAATGGAATCATGTTTCCTCACTTACAGGAGTCCCTCATAAAAGTTACACTTCAAACATTCAAAGAGTAGAAAGAGCAAGTATGTTATATGTGTAGTGACTGTTAGAAAAATATATATGTGATATAGAGACCCTAATTGAGTATGAAGTTAGTTATTTCTTATTTTATTGCATTGTGACCAGTAGCACCTGATATATTAATGTTTCTGTAAGAGCTTGCATACATTTTTGAAAGTCTGTAATTAAACTCCATCCAGAAGAATATTACAGGTTTGTTTTAAATCTCTCGTATAAGGGTTAAACTAAGAAATGAAAAATCAGCGTTCCACTGTAATTGAAACAGCAAATATCATAACCCCAGGAATATAGTGAAAGTTAAGAACAACCATCAGTGTAATAATTTTCCATGTAAGGATGCTCAGTTTCAAGATTCCTGTCCTGGCAAAACTCTTGTGATGCATTTGAATTCTTGCCTTTCCCATCTTTCATCTACAGCCTATTCAGAAGTAACGAAATTTTACTGTACATGCTACTTCCAGCGTTCACATCTGCTGTATGACAGGAAGGGAGAGGAACATTATAACATTATCTCAGCAATGCACAAATCTATACGGGCTTCAGATGCCAATGCAGCCCTCTACTGGGTGGCACGCATGCTGAAGGGGGGAGAAGATCCCCTCTATATAGCACGAAGACTTGTCAGGGCTGCCAGTGAAGACATTGGTAAGTTCGTGCATTGTGTAACAATAAATAGTTTTTAAGTTACATACGAGTTATACATTTCTAGATTATTATTTGACAAATCAGCAGTTTGAAGATCAAGTGAAAATTAGCTGCTTTTATTTTGAGGGTTCAGGTCTTCTGGGATATGATGTTGTATTGCTGGGTAACATTTTCTTGGCATTTTGAATGAAGGTAGTGCTTTCATTTTGAGGGGTCAAGGGGTCCAAGAAGAATTCCTTCCAAACATTGGAAATCACTCCCAAGTGGCACAGCTTCACATCCCAGAAGACCTGAATTCTCAACTTGACTGTGGAAACCTCATATATTTTGATTTTATTTAATACGTTGCAGTCATTAATTTGGACTATCTAGAGGTCAGTAGTTCAATGACACTGAATTATGAACAGGCAAGGATGTGGAGGTAGTTGTGATCTAACTGCAGGTACTATCCTGGAATTTTCTGTACTGACTGATGAAGCCGTCAACAACCTCATTCAAAATATTCCACATCCCAGCTGAACCAGGCTCTTTCCAAATACAAGTCAGAAGCATTAATAGTAGAAGCAACTTGCTTGGTCACAGTAGCCATCACTTTAATATGTGTGTGTGTATGTGTCCACACGTTACACCTTAATGAAGAACGTATGATCACTCAGCTAGACAATAAATCCCCCAGTTTTATGAAACTCTCAAGGTTCACTAGCATGGTCACAGTGTCCCACTACTGGAACCTTTCCTGATTCGGATAAATCCAGTCCCCATCCTCACACTCTTGTAGGAGGATCCTTCAGGCTCACTCTAAATGCTGGGCATTAAAGTGCAATAATAAGTTACACACTGTTGTAAGAAAGCAGTCAGATTTTGCAAATTTGGGGACAGAAAAATGACTACATTACTTTTGTATACTCTGAGGGTGTGATATCTTCAGGATGCACAGAGTGCACACACACATTTTCTTTCTTGATGTTATTTTTGGGACAGTGCAATGTCTTTTGTGGTATTTATCACTTTTGGTGGAGGAATTTCACTGAGCTGGCTTTTCATAGTTTCACTTAGTCCACTGTGTGGGCCATTCTTAGGGGCCCATGCAGGTGTTGTGAACATGACTCGTCAGTCTTGAAGGAATTTTTGTCTGATATTCTGTGGACCTTGGAGTGTGTGGTAAGAACTGAAGAGAGCACACTGCTAAAGAATAAAAGTGCTGTAGACCAGAGGGTGAGGTAACCCTGTCACACTTATGTCTAGGAAAGTGTTTTATCATTCATACGTCACAAGCTGGATGAAGTAATTATGTGCACATGCAGTTAGTGGAGTGATACTGTAAGTAAAGTACATGTCAGTTTCTGGGTTACTACACCTTTTAAGACTGAACAGTTTCACCAGTTGATTATTACATGGTATTTAATAAATTCAAGTATCTGTAACTTCTGAATCTCAGAATGAGTTTGTATCCAGTCCCTGTGCTGGAAGAATGAATGTTGTGGTAAACCAGCCAATCCTGATATATGGCTGTAGGTGTCACTTGCTATGCCCATAGGAGTAGCTTGTTGAACACCCCTATGAGGTATTTATTGTCCTTTCATTTAACACTCTTAGTGGGGAAGTCTTAACATTTGTAAACCCCCTTACTCATTCCCTGGCCTAAATATCCCTGTGGTAGTTTGCCACCTCTTCTCACCCTTGATTACTGAGGGTAGTAGCTGTTAAGAAGAATCCCTGTCCGCAAACCTCACCAAGCTGCTTTCCCTTCAGATACATGGAGAAGGTTAGATCTTGGGGTATGGCATATGACTACCCTGGGAGTCTGTAACATGTGCTATTTACGTGTTGTATGTAATATTTAATAATCGTAATTGTTAGGCCTCACCTCTCAACTTAAGCCTTTCACTTCCTGCAGATAGTTCCATTTTAAAAGTACTATTTATCATGGCTTATACAGGTCAGTCTCACTGACTGGAGTAACAGCATGTGATGACCACCACATAGCAATAATTAAGAACTGTTACTTCCAACCCTTGACATAATCCAAAGTGGCAACCTTAAGTATGTTTGTGTACTCATGTTTAGAGTGTCCAAGTTGCCAAGTGTCTGCTGTAACCAAATTTTGGGCATTTAATGTATCACAATGTTACATAAGCACTCTTTCTTAATTGCAAACTGAATTTTTCATATATTTCCTGGCTTCACAGTTCATTACCATGGCATTTACTTGTATTTGCAACTAACAGTGGCTGTCTGTGTAAGCTGTAATTTTCTGTAAAAAAAGCAATCCCATTACAGGCCTGGAGAGGCCCTAAGGGTTTCAGGAGGTTGAGGCTCCCAAATTTCAAGACAGTTGGCACATGTAGGTGGTAAGGTTGTCAGCCCTATGCACCAACCACCTTTACCCCCAGGAAATATTCCTGGTACTCATTTCTATTACAGGCTGAGTCAACCCCAGGGCCATAATGCAGCCGGAAGTTTTATGTCAACGAAAAATTCCAATGACACCATAGGGAGTCGAACCCGCGACCTTCCGGCTTGTAGCACAGTGCCTCAACCAACTGTGCCACCACGTACCCCAATTTTCTGTAACTGTCCTGTTAATTTCAGTATCACAGATGTTGAGGTTTTTCCAAGAAACTGTAATGGTCAGTGTAACTATAATACTGATCACTGGATCATAGAGATGGAGTAATAGTAAAATATTTGTACAACTAGTCATGCATCAAAGTGGCACTAGGTTTTTACAGCTAACAGTCATGCCACAGTGAGAACTGGGCTCTTTCCATAGTTCTTACTTAACTCACTTGAATGTAACCTCTCAGAATTCTGTGGCTTTTGTGATAAATAAACGAGCTTACCATGTTTTTACTAATTTGCTAGCTGCACCATATTCTTCCAGGTCTAGCAGATCCCATGGCTCTCACATTAGCAGTGTCAGCAATGCAGGGTTGCCAGCTGATTGGAATGCCAGAATGTGAAGTCCTCTTAGCACAGTGTGCTGTCTATCTGGCACGGTAAGACTAGAGAAGCTGTTTCTTTTCTTCACCACTTATATATGTCATTGCATTACACCACATTGTAAACATAATTATGTGAAATAAATGTGGAAAGGTGTACCAGTTGGTCAAGTAATGTTCACTGCAGAAAAAAAATCTGTTATTGCAATGTTGCACCATGGATTGAAATCTGTACATAGTTTGAGAGATGAACTGTGTATGGACACCGTATATGCAGTCCCATCTCCTGTGTTATCCATTTAATGGAAACATTCACATTTGTGATTCACATACAGTAGTCTTCATTATCCTTCTGTCATTGAGCTGTAGTTAAAAAAATGCAGTCCCGTTTTTCACCTCTATGAATTTACAACAAAAAAGTTCTGAACTTGGGCAAATCCAACTCTAGTGCCTAAGTCATAATACTTGGAATCTTCTCAACCCATGCCTAGAAACATAGATGACTGGCAAGATACAGACTCTCCACACGTTCATGTGTGACCCCAGTCTGCCTGACATTAACATTGTGACATGTTGTGGTGTGTTTACCATCATTTTGGAGGAATTAAGTCTCCATCTCTGGCTGTAGCAATGTAATGACCGAGATAATCATCATATATGTAGTATCAGACAGTCGAGATGCTTATCAGTAAGTTGGGAAGCATCACATGGTGTAACCATTGTGGAGCATTTGCTTTGTTATTGCCTCTGTATTTTAATGTCATGAATGCTAGCTTTTGTTCCTGTCTTATAAGTAGTGCAAAACACAACTTTCAACAGTAAAGCAATAAAAGTGTTTTAAATGTTTTTCATATTTTACCCCACATATTAGGGCTGAAATCAGGTGACCTATGACAAAGAAATTGATAAACTGTTCCCTTATAATAAACAAACATTAAATTCACATGCAACTATTTACTGTTAATCATTACTTGATCCATTGGATAAATAAACAATATTTTATACATACACACATCTACACACATACAGGGCATATGGACAATATTTCACTTGAACTTAACAGCTTTCACCCTTTTTACCACTTCCACACAAAAATGTTTGGACAGTGCAAGGTATTCAGGAAAACTGAAATAATTTGTTCACTTACAGAGCACCTAAGAGTCGGGAAGTGGACCACGCATTAACTCTAGCTAAGGAATGTATTGCAGAACATAAAGGCCCACTTCCCAGTGTTCCATTACATTTGCGCAATGCCCCCACAAGGCTCATGAAAGACCTTGGTAAGTTTATAAATTTATTCCACTTACCTCAGGTTGTATTTGGTAGTACTTGCAGTTGAATGATTTGTCTTTGGATGTTCCAGGATATGGGAAAGGATATAACATGGCACACAAAGACGTATCACAGCTCACTTACATGCCTAAAGGTCTAGAAAATGTAGACTTCTTTAGCCCTTCAGAATTGGCATAACTGCAAGACGAGTAGGCATCAGGAGACGTTTGTTCCTGCAGTTTCAAGACATGATACCAAATAATTACTGGACTATAAAGTAATGTGAATGATCCTTTGGAGGTTTTGTCACCAACAGTTTTGAATGAAACTGCATGGTTTCTTTTGTACTATGCACAAAGAAAGCAGCTAAATGTGAGGAAATTATACATATAAACATAAGTGATCAGTTTTGTCAGCAGAACTGTTCTTAATTCTTTATAAATGGTATGTGTTTTCAACTTCTATAAGTCACCTTGGAGCACATACTTTCTAAGAGGGGGGTTTATCTCTGAGAACTTCAGTTTTCCCACCAATGCTCAACACTTACTTCATTCATCCATCAATACTATGTAACCTAAGCAACTGATGGCATCATCACATAAATGAAAATCTAACACAATATGTTTGTACAGGACCACAGTGTACTTTCATACCAATACAAGATTTGCAAAACACCATTTAAGTAAACCAAAGACAGTATTTTGTTTGCACTGAATTTTTTCAAGGTTCCTGAAGACAATGTATCTCAGGCTGTTATCCCCCTTTTCCATTTTCTTATGTTCTGAATAGGACCATAATCTGCATACCAGTGTAGCAATGAAAGAATCCACTTTCAGAAATAAATACAGTTTCATATCACTGTAATAATGTCTTAGAGATTTTGTGTATTCTTTTTTTGCACAAAGATCATAAAATGAATGCATAATGAGGATTTGTAACCTCACGTCTGCTGTTGTACCCAAACTGCACACAGGTTCAACAGAAATCAGATATTTGGTATCAACACTAAGCATTATCGCGAAGTTCATATTAGCTTATGTAAGCTATTTGAAATAAGGCTCAAACTGACCGTTTTCTGATTTGGTGCATATTTAACAAAATTTATAAAGTATACCTTCTGACTATGCCTTGTGATTGACTCTGCAGCCTGAAATTTGTATTGCAATAACAAATTCCAGCTGTGAGAGACACAAAAGTTCACAGAACACATTTGGAAAATAAGTGTATTATCATGGGAATATACCATTTCACTTTTATTATCTGGTGTAGAGAAAATGAAAATCAGTTACTGAAAATCTGGAAACACTGGGAGAGATGGGTTGAAGAACATGGTTCACATAATAGATAACTGCACTGACATCAGTATCAGGTTAGGAAATAACATGCTGGTGCAACAATTCACAGATGTTCACTACTGATTACAAGTGTTTGTTTTATGAATGGTAGCTAAATTATGAACCTGGCTTTCAATAAATAACTGGTCTGAATAAAAAAAAGAGTACATTGTTTTTCCACTTTTATTCATCATATAAGCGTTGAAATCATGAATGCTAAAAACACAGCGAATATTTGATTTTACATTTCTGGAGGGAACATTAAAATATGTGTAAAATCGATTAAACAAAAATCAATGTGCCTACTGAAGTACATTTAAAAGCACAGTACATTAAAATATATTCTGACTGAATGAGCTGCATTAGTTTACAGTTGGCGTGGCAACTTTGCCCAGGTCCATTTACAATTTTTTTGACTGGTGCAATGAATGAAATATAACTGCTACAGGTGCTCTGTTCCCTCTTTTGGCTACATTCATGAGAGTGTGGCAATGCATACCTTGATTAAGTTCAGTGTGGTCCAGTTCAGTACTGTGTATATGAACTCGAAGATGAAACCACATATTTTAATGCTGAACTTAAGGGAAAAAACTAGTCTCTCCCTACAGTATGTACAGTACTTTAAAAAATGCTTGCAACTTGCCAATTTATGCTGAACTGAATGTATAATTGAGGAATTAAAGGGTAAATGAATGTGTTGCAAAAATGTAACACTATTCTAATGGAAGTCTTGGCAACACTTGCATAGAATCACAGAAACTAAAGGCTCAAGGAATGTAAAATCTGTACTTCACTGTAATAAACAAACTAATAACAGGCAGTAATGCACAATGTGAAATGGGCGTATGCAGATATCAGCCTTGGCACTACCATATCAATACTTGCAGCAAGCGCCTGTGTTAGTGGGTCCCTGTCACCACGGCATGGCGCGTCCTCAGGTTGCGGATCGAGGAACGGCCTCCGATAAGGAGGGTAGCTGTGAATAAATTGAATAAGCAGTTGTGGACAGCCAACGAGGGGTGGTCCTCCAGCTTGGGGGTTGGGCGAGGTGCTAACAAACCCTCCCTGTTAAAATTAATGTTCAGAAACACTCACATGCGAGATGATTCCTCTGGAGACAAAACAATCCAGAGGTAAACTACTCCCCCACTCGGATCTCCGGGGGGGGGAGTGTTTCTAGGGGAATCATCGCGCAACATACAAAGAGGTATGAAACTAAGTACAGTAAAACCTGTCAAGTTGACCACCTTCATAAGGTGACCACCTGCTGATGTTGACCACATATCGGTAGAACCGGCAAAGTCGTATGTAGTTTGCATATACGACCACCTCCGTAACTTTTCCACCTTTGTATGTTGGATACCTGTCTATGTTTCCCACACGAAATGGAACCGGGGTACTGTTTATACCTGCCTATATTGACCATGGTAGTACTTCAGGCCAGTCATATTAGCAATTCGTTATGTCTCTTCTAGCTGGCTACTCGAGTACAAGGCCTCTCCTTGTGCGTTCGATCCCACACATTGCTCGCGCGATAAACTCTTAGCGCGGCCACATATGAACAAAAAGAAATAGCAGGA
>Ga0123355_10022535_pt1 | contig 10096 bp, 8 predicted proteins | sample TergutEmb28metaG_3_FD_89872 | JGI IMG/M metagenome (GOLD analysis project Ga0123355, IMG submission 89872) | Embiratermes neotenicus P1 segment gut microbial communities from Petit-Saut dam, French Guiana - Emb289 P1 | ecosystem: Host-associated > Arthropoda: Insects > Digestive system > Gut ...
ACTGCTTTCTATTGCCATGGCTGCCCTTACATGGGGGCTTTTACGGCTGGAGAGGAGGGCTTCACATGAATAAACAGGGGATACCGGCGGTTAATCTTATTGTCTTGACGGTTATATGTTTTTTCTTTCTGTTTCCGCTGATAGTCACGTTTGCTAATTCTTTTATGAGCGAACAGGAAATACTTTTGCACTATCGCACAGATTTATCAGTTTTTGACGTTGCGGACGGGGTCGATAGGCGGTTTATATCCTTCCGGCTTATTCCCAGGGATTTCAGCCTTTTCCAATATCGTACCGTGCTCATAGACAGGCCGCTGTTTCTTATGTTGCTTGTAAACTCCATTCGCATAACCGCCCCGGTTACTATTGGCAACATGCTTATTTCACTTTTGACAGCGTACGGCTTTACTTGCTTGCGGTGGAAACATAAAGAGATCTTATTCTTTGTCTACATTGTAGTAATGCTAATGCCGCTGCAAGCAGTGCTTGTGCCCAATTTTATTGTTGCGGATTGGCTGGGTATAGCCCGAAGCCACTGGGCAATTATCTGGCCGGGGATATTTGCGCCTTTTGGTACGTTTTTGCTAAGGCAATCTATGAAGGGCATACCCGGCGAATGCTACGAAGCCGCGCAAATAGACGGCGCAAGTGAGTTTAGAATATTTGCTTTTATTGTTATCCCGCAAATGAAATCCGGAATTACCGCGTTAACGATGCTGGTTTTTATCGACTATTGGAATGTGGTTGAGCAGGCCGTTATCTTTATCAGGGATTTTAATATGGAGCCTTTAAGCGTATTCCTTTCCAGAATCGCTGATGGGCGCGTCGGGTTGATTTTTGCGGCAAGCAGTGTGTACATGCTATTCCCGTTTATTTGGTTGCTTGCCGGGCAGGAGCATTTGGAGAAAGGTATAGAATTATCGGGGATAAAATAAGGATTTTTCTTGGGAAAGTGAAAAGAAACCCTTTCACCAAATCATCGAAACTGGCAATAAAGGTTTATCATTATCATCAAAACCGGAATCAAAGGAGCCATTGATTAACATGAACGAAAACAAACGCCGTATCCCAAGCAATAAAAAAGTACGTGCGGCAATATTAGCACCGGTAATACTCTTAGTATTCATTTTTATGTCGGGGGCAATTTACAATTTCAACAGGCCTATGATAACCGCCGCGCTACCTACGCGAGGGCATATTAACCATAGTGAAGTCACATCCGGTATCGTAAGATATGCCGAAACTGTGGAGCTTTACGCGGAGTTAGCCGGTTGGATTTACAAGGTTCTTGCCCGGGAAGGTGACAATTTAACTCCAGGGCAGCCTGTAATCGAGTTGGATTTCCGTACAAGCCCGGCAGATACGCAAGAGCAAATAGAGATAATCCAATCTCAAATCCAAACGGCCCAGTCTGAGTTTGCCGAGCGGCAAAATGGCTTTCGCATAGACCGTCAAACAGCCCAAATTGAGCTTGAGAGGATAAATTCCGACATCGCTGACACGGAGCGACAAATCAGCGAACAACAAAATGAAATTTTTAGGCCTACAACGGTCACGGACTTTGATATACAACAAGGCTACGACGAACTAGCTCAAGCTGAACGCTATTTACAACAGACCAGAACTTTGTATAACGCCGGGATCGCTACCGGCCAAGAGCTGGCCAATGCAGAAAATAATTTAGCTAACCTACGTACAAGTCAAGAGCAACTGCACCTGCAATACCAAGAAAGCCGCAACGATTGGGAGCGTAACAAAGCAACTACCATACGCGAATTAGAAAACAACTTAGAAGCACACCACAGGGCCAAGCGCACCAGAAACCTAAACACAGAGAACATCGCATTACAAGAAGAAACCGCACGCAGGCAACATAATGAAAACCTAGCAAACTATGAGCGTCAGCTGGAAAACTACAAACTAAGATTAGCTGGATACGAGCATACGACGATACTATCCCCAGCCGAAGGAGTTGTAACCGACTTACATGTCAACCAAGGCCAGCATATAGCAGCCAATCAAGTGCTTGCGGGTATTGGTCTTATCCAATATTTTGTCGTAGAAGGTGAAATCCCTTTAAACAATAATTTCGTGACGGCGGGGGACACGGCAAGGCTGCGCAATGCGGCAGGGGCATTAGAAGGCACCGTTACTCAAGTGATCCCTCTCGAACATGCAAAAAAAGTGACTATAGCAATCGATACCTCCACGCGCACAGTAACCGCGGGGGAGACCTTTACTATTACTTTCGAAGAACGCAGCAGCGAATCGGTAATACTTGTACCCAACTCCGCCATAGGCCGCGACGGTGACGGATATTTTATTAATCAAGTAAGACGTCGCAGGGGTATCTTGGGCCAGGAGTTTTATACCCGAAGGGTTAGTGTTTCAATAGGCGATTCTGACGATCAAAATACTGCGATCATCACCGGAATAACATTTTTAGAGCCTATTGTGGTCTTAAGTGACCGGGCCTTTCATGAAGGGCAGAGTATACGGCTACGGAACGAGGATGATTTCTTTGCTAGCTAGGCTAAAAGTGGTTTGTGTGTTTATGGTTATCCTTATGCTTATTGGGCTAATAACGGCAAATTATCACGCAAGCGCCCAGGAAGGACTACTAATAGCTATACCCCGGATAAGCGGGATAAGCACGCCGGTTACCCAGGTGGATGAAGCGGGCAATCGGGGAATGCCCTTTACCTTTGAAAACCGACAAGCCAAAACCATTACTGTTTTAGGCAATAATCACGGCATTACCTTGATAGGTACAAATCACAATTATCCTTTTATTATGGGTCATAAACTTACCCATGGCCGGTTTTTTAGGGAGTATGCGGTCAGATATGGGCATCGGGTGGCGGTGCTTAACCAACACGCGGCTTTCACATTGTTTGGGACAATCAACGCCACAGGCAATGAGTTATTTATAGATAATTCTCCCTACATTGTAGTAGGGGTGATAGACGACGGCTGCAACGAGGAGCTTAATATTTATGTCCCCACTACCCACTTAAACAACACCGCTGAAGCCATTACCGCCAATACAGCCCTATCCCCAACCCGAACTAATATAGAAGTCTTAAACGAATGGCAGCGGATGGACATAGAAGGCCAAAATTATCGGTTTGTAGACTTTGGAGCTTTGCAAACAATTGTACATGATAAAGTTATTATAGCTTTCTCACTGATTGCGGTGGCTATATTGCTATTCTTTTTATCAAAAACATATGCATCCGCAAAAGTTCAAGCTTCGGCCCTGCACCGCGTTGTTAGGGATGCCTACATTAAAGAAGCCATTGTCAAACCGCCAGCCTGGAAACTGCTATGTATATGTGTGGTTTCTGTCAGTATTGTTGCAGCAACTGCGGCCTTAATAATGAATTCATTCATGCGAATCTTGGTGGCCTATGACACCCGTGGCATGCTAGCCAATGTACAATCAACGGCATTCTCACGTCAGATTGCGACAATAGCCCGGTGGTATAACCTGTCTAATCTGTTTTCATTGGGGTTTATTTTATTCTTTGCTATGCTAATACTTGTTTATATCAAAGGGGATTAATTGTATGAGAAAATATTTATTTTTATTTGCAGCGCTGGCAATATTGTCTATTAATATTGTTTACACACAAGATGAAAAGCATGTGATTCTCACATATGAGCAAGCTCTGCGCATGGCCTTGCAAGACCTGCTTTCTATAATGGATATCGACGCCGAGATAGAAGAACTACAAGAACAACGCGATGATTTAAGGGAAGAACTACGGCTTACACATGGCTTAGATACACCACCTCGTGGCACAGCCGCGTATGAAACCCACAACGAAATTATTGAGTTGGGACGTCAAATACTAAATCTGACCTTGCAGCAAGAGCAAACTAGACTTTCAAGGGAATCCAATTTGCGAAGAGCTATAGTTTCCGCAGAGTCTTACGAGGTATCGCTATATGTGGCGCAAGCAAATCTGACACTAGTTGAGGAAAATTTAAACCGCGCAAAAATCAGATACGATTTTGGCCTTATAAGCTCCGGTGATTTGCGCGCTGCCCAAAATGCCTTGGCACTGGCACAGTTGGATATATACGAATTAACCCACAACCGTAACACCGCAATGCAAAATCTTAATCATATGTTAGGAGAACCGCTGTACCAAAATACTCGCATAGACTTTGATTTAGAAATATTTGAGTTGCCGGAAGAGATTAATTTCTCAAATCTAATTACAAGAACTCCACTAATCAGGCAACACCAAATAGAAGTGGACAGAAAGCGGGATGCAAGGCGGGCCTACGAAGGCAACGACAGGGATACTATAGCCGAGCTAAGGGAGGCTTATGAGCGCGTCCGGTTAGAGCGCGACCAAGCTATAACAACAATGGAAGCGTCTATACGCCGTGGGCTTAACGAACTGGAGAATCTGCAGCTAAACAGGACTTCCCTCCTAGTCGAACTCGAAGACGCTTATCTGGCTATGGAAGCGGTATTAATAAATTTAGAGCTAAGACGCGCAACCCACCACGATTTAGCGCAGGCACAACTTGATATCCTTCGTGTTAGGCAGCGAATCGAATCTAATTTAGATTCTAAGTGGGTACATTCATTTTTGCTTGCTAATCCCTCTGTACTGCCATAAAGCATCAAACACGATAAATCAAATGCCTTTGAATTTACAATACATTACCATTGCGTTCAGATTTTCAGCATACACCACCGTTTTCGCAAACATAAGTGATAATCTCACCAACCAGAGATTCATCTTGCTCCATACCCGGCTCTGAATTGGTCATAACGACAACACCACTTTCCCCTTCATAGTAGGCACGTAGTTTACACTGCATACCAATGCCCCAGCCTTGGGAGAAGAAATATGGTTTGCTGTCTTTATCTTTATCGAGGAAAACACCTAGGCCCAGGTCGCTACTACAGCCGTAAGGGGTTAGCATAAGCCGTGCAGTTTCTTGGTTTAATATCAAACCACCTTTGCCTTGATACGATTTTATCAAGTCAATAACAATGCTCGCTAATTCTCTTGTGGTAGTCCATAATGCCGCTCCTGCGAGATTGGGATATGCGGCTCTTATTTGTTCGACTATCTCGCCGTCATTATCATGCCCTACAGTACAATCTTCTATTGCGATACCATCATAGATATCTTTACCCGGCTCCCAAAAGAATGTACGCTCAAGTCCGAGTGGTTTGGAAATAATCCACTTTGCCGCTTGTGGTATGGTTTCGCCTAAAACATCAAGCAGCACTTGGCTTATAATGCAATAGCCCGCATCTGAATATTCGCAATCTGTTTCGGGTTCATATTTTATGCTGACTTCTTCGGGATAATATGATGTTGCGCCTTTTAGTATATCAACAGAGCTGGGGACGCTACCGCCACTCTTATAGGGGCTAAAACTTCCTTCGGCATCATAAAGCCCTGCTTGGTGGGCTAATAAGTTTGCAAGTGTAACTTTTTTTGCTTGCGTAAATTTGCTTTCGGGGATTTTCCAAGATGTAAGGTATTCGTTTACGTCTTTGTACAAATCCAATTCCCCATACTGTGCCAACCGTAACACGCATATGGCTGTAATCATCTTACTGATGGAGCAAGCATGAAAAATAGTATTGTCATTTACAGCCTTGTCTGTTCCTTTTTCAAGCGTACCAAAATGCTTGCTCCAGTTTATTTGTCCATCGGCAAAATACGTTACACTAACGCCCGGTATATTATAATGGCTCATTCTTTCTGCTACGTTCATATGGTTTTCCTCCGTTTTTTATTGTGATGCTACCGTTTTCTTACGGCGAACCAAAGTTCAAAATAGCCAAACTCCTCATCACCGCCGTAAAGTTCTAAATCTAAGCCGCCGACTTGTTCATACTGCGATGTCGGCAACCACTCCGCAAAAAATCGCCTGTACAAAGATTCGATTACCGTGTCAAAATCTTCCCACTTATATTTTGCTGAGGGAAATACAGCCCATGTGTGCGCTGGCACATCCAAAACATTATATCCGTGTGCTTGACTATCTTTGCCCTTAAAAGCGCAAATCATATAGGGAAATTCGCCTGGGGCAACATCTTTGTAACTACAAATAGCATGTACGCTGTCTAGGTTTTGGGGTACAAATGCGGGTAGCTTTCCGGCATCCGCATCTAACTTGGCAATTGCACCATTGGCATGGCAGTCAGCCCACAAATCCGCTGGCGTTTTTGGGTGTGCGCCGCTTCCATCGGCTCTAAAAACCCCTTCAATGCCAAACACTTGGAAGGCATCTTTTTTCTCAATTCGGTAATCCATTTGCTCCTTTCCTATAATTGATACTTGAAAGGAAATACGAGGATATGCTTTCAGAGTTATGCCGACTTTTTTTGCCTGTGTTGGTGTAACCCCATGCAAAATTTGAAATGCACGAGCAAAAGACACCGGCGATTCATAACCATACTTTTGCGCAAGGTCAATTACCTTAACATCGCCTTCTTGCAATTCTAATGCAGCCAATGTCAGCCGCCTTCTTCTTACATACTCCGAGAACGGTACATCTGCGACATAAGAAAACATCTTGAAAAATGTATGAGCAGAACAGCAAGCAACTTTCTCAAGTATGCCAAAGTCAATTTCGCCGCTAAGATTATCTTCAACATAATCTAGTGTTGCGTTCATTCGTGCAAGCCAGTCCATGGCACTCCCTCCTTCCAAAATAAATTATAAGAAAAGTCAAACAATAAAGCGCAACATTCCACGCCCGATTTTGTTTGGAACGAAAATTATGTTTGATTATATTTCACATTCATAAACTCTTAATATAACTTATCATTTGGGTTTGTAATAATATATCTCTTCTTCTGATGCGGCTACAAGAAGCCATGTATCTTTATTATACTTCAATACATTTATTAGAATCATGAAATCACCATTCCCACCAACCGTCATCCACCAACCAAAAAGCAATAAGTACATATTGCCTGTGGCCACACCAATAATTAGTGGAATTACACCCATTATGATAGTGGGTGCAACCAAGCCGATAATATAGTGTTTTACTTTAATTGGTTCTTTGGTTTCACAAAAATACCCCATTTGGCTACTGCCAATTACTGTGGACTTAAAACCATTTTTTTGAAATGGGGCAAAAAAGACAGCATGTAAGAGTTCATGTATGCCGATGGTTGCAAAATTAAGCGCAACAACGGCTATTAATGTAACAATATGAATTAGGCGAAACCCGTTAATCATATTGCCCATTATGGAGATGATAGATTCTGATACGGTTAGGTGAAATAATACCAAGCACATAATCGTGACCAAAATTGAAAAACCATAGAGGAGAAATTTTTCTGTTTTTTCATTCCAATCAATTTCTTTTCTTATATGTTCATATTCTTCGATGATTTCGGTATATTCAACTGTATTTTCCTCTTCGGGCAAAGTATCGGGACGTTGATGGGAAAGGGGGAAAATACCTGAAATACTACTGATAAAGCGCAAAATCATACCGGGGATTAAACTGCCTGTAACCAAAAATAAAGACCCGTATATCGCTCCACCATAGATATTACCGGCAATGCCTTTTATTCCTTGATGAACGAATCTAATACCGTACAAAATAGAAGTTGTCGCCAATAAAACCAGCATTGGCATATTGGGGGAAATTGCTTGTAAGAGAAAAAATAAAACGCCACGGAAAACAAATTCTTCACAAATTGAGACGGCTAATGACGAAAACAAACAATAGATTTTTTCTTTTTTACTTCGAGGAAACGTTTCTCGTTCCCATTCATTTTTGCAATCGTCATTATCCTTTTTTCTAAAACTTGGGTTTAAGAAATAAGTAATAACTGAATAAACCATGACAATCATGAGCAATACATACATGATTAGGATAATGGCGGTAAACCATATGTTTTGATTTTGGCTTATTTCTTGAAATCCAATATCGTATATCCCAGCGAACAGGCATAGTATTGAAAATAAAAATACTTGCCCTAAACTCCAAGCAAAATTAAAAATATAACCTTTGATTCTTGACTTTGCTGTTGATGGTGGGGTGGGTACTTTTTTTATTTTTTTTATCAAAAATATAATGGGATTTATTAACCCCATACCTATTAGTAAAAATAACATGAATAGATACATAATGTTACTCCTTGTTTTCAAGTATTTCGATGGCTTTTTCTACCCATTCAATTCTTGCTTGGTTTGCTATTTCACCATGCAATGCAACCAGATTCCAATACAGTGTTATCTCATTGTCATAGTTTGGTTCATCTCGGGCAATTGCCGCTCTGATGTCCTCTTGTTCAGTTTTTCGCAAAATGCATACTTCACGGAAAGTGTTTAGCAGTTTTAATGCCGCTTTCTTGTTCGTGTTTCCGGCAAGTAAAACTCTCAATAAGAATGCATTTTTTTGAGATAAGGCATTTTTTACATCATCTTCGGGTGCGGATAACCAATTAAGCAATTCAACCTTTCCGCTTTCCGTGATGGAGTAGACACGCTTATTCGGTTTCTCGTCTTGTATTATGCGTTCGCTAACAAGCCAACCCTTTTGCTCCATCCTGTCCAACTCGTTATATATCTGGCTGTTTTTCGCTTGCCAAATATATTTCATTGTTTCTCTGAACTCTTTGTCTAGTTCATAGCCTGTGTGTGGTTCTAGGCTTAACAGGCCGAGAAGCCCATGTTTTAGTGACATAATCATAACCCCTTTCGGAATACCAACAATCGGACTATAGCATATTTTTATTCGACTCACAAGAGAAAACTTTTCATATAAGAAAACCGTGACAAAATGCCACGGTTATATGGTTTTTATTCGATTTAATGATTTGCGCTATTCACGCTTGACAAATGGCATTATTGAAGATTAGCACTTCTCTTTTTTCCGCACAGAAAAGAGAGGTTAGCACTACTCCTGCGACTTACCAATCTCATTCATTTTCGGGAGTCTTCGCACACTTGGAACGAGTATAATAAACACACCGATTACTGCGTAGCTTATGCCGTGGAAAATAAAAATGTAGTCAACATCAGATACAATACTGCCCAAAAAACCGCCAAACAAAGCTCCAATTGCAACGAAAATAGCCGCAATCGTTGTAGCAATAGTGTCTACACGCCCTACCATATCTTTTGGTGGTATTTTTTGTCCCAGTGATGTAAACGCAATATCTACCGGTCCTATAACTGCAGCATAAAGAACCGCTATTATATACGCACCTATAAGGCTGGCAGGAATCACCATAACAAAAACGATGCGTATGGTCCCTGCAATCATCAACAAGACAAAAAGTAGCCGTCCGACTCTAAAATTGCTTCCTAGCGCTCCTGCAAGCACAGAGGCAATAATCCCGCCTATCAAAGCCATAATCATAAAAATGATATAGCCTTGCGCCCCTGCGTAGTATTCATAAAACTCAGGCCTGTTAATGGAAGCGATTTCCGCAAACACCGACATTGACACAAAGGCAATAACTAAGAATAGCAAAACATTGTGCCGTAGAAACTTTGCTCCGGCTTTCAAATCACTTATATAATTTGAAGTTTCGGATTCTGTATTTACTTCTTTTTCATTAGATTCTTTTACAAGCAAGGCAAACAAAAACGCAATTATCAAAAAAATCGTAGAAACACCATATATAAATGAAAAGTTTGCATTTGCACCATCCCTCAAAGTTATAAACAAGAGAGCGGCAACGCCAATTGCGCCAATTAATTGAACAATCTGAATGAGCGAATTTGCCTTTATTATATTCTCATCTTGAACAATTTGCGGCAACAAGGCTGTTGCAGATGGTCTTTCAAATAATGCCGCAATTGAAAACACAAGTATCACAGCAAACATAAATAAGATGCCGATTTGCTCATGCAAGGGCGTAAATGCCAACAAAGCCAATGCCGCAAATTCTAACAGTGTCGTCCACCGCATTATGGTGGGCTTTTTACTTTTATCCACAACAGGACCAACCATAAATGAAAATATAAATGGAAATGCGATTAAGAATCCAGCAATACCTGTGTACATCGGGTTTTCATAAATCAAATGGACGGAAAGCAGCATAAATATTTGAAATATACCTCCGCCAAGACCTGAAAAAAGT
>Ga0123355_10022536_pt1 | contig 10095 bp, 11 predicted proteins | sample TergutEmb28metaG_3_FD_89872 | JGI IMG/M metagenome (GOLD analysis project Ga0123355, IMG submission 89872) | Embiratermes neotenicus P1 segment gut microbial communities from Petit-Saut dam, French Guiana - Emb289 P1 | ecosystem: Host-associated > Arthropoda: Insects > Digestive system > Gut ...
CGTGGTGCTTGTTGTCTTTTTTGGCTACGGCGGTTATGTCGATGGCGTGCAGGGTCTGGCCGTATTCCAGCATTACGTAGTTGGTTATGTCTACTATATTGTTTATTGGCCTAAGCCCTGCCATGGTTAGCCTGCGGCGCATCCATTTTGGGGATGGGCCTATTTTTACGTCTGTTATTATGCGGGCTATATATCTTGGGCATAGGTCTGGGTTTTCTATTTCTACTGTTACATAATCGGAAGCTTGGCCTTGGGCTTCTTCTTTAACGGTTATTTCTGGGGGGGCGAAGGGCTGGTTGTACAGGGCGGCGGCTTCGCGGGCTACGCCTATTACGGCGTTTGTGTCGGGGCGGTTGGATAGGATATCGAATTCTATTACTTCGTCGTTAAGGCCAAGGTACGGCTTTGCGTCTGCGCCTAGGGGGTGTTGGGTGTCGAATACGTATATGCCGTTTTCGGGGGCTTCTGGGTAGTCTTCGCGGGTGTAGCCTAGCTCTTCTACTGATACTAGCATACCGTTCGACTCTAGGCCGCGCATTTTGGATTTTTTTATTTTTAGGCCGTTAGCTAGGGTTGAGCCGTTAATGGCTACCGGGATGCAGTCGCCTATTTTTAGGTTGTCGGCTCCGGTTACTATTTGTAGGGTTTCTGTGCCTATATCGGTTTGGGTTACCCATAGGCGGTCTGCGTCTGGGTGCTTTTCTAGGGAAGTTATTTTGCCTATTACTATGCCGGTTATTTCTGCGTCTGGATTAGTTATGCCTTCTACTGCTAGGCCAACGTTGGTTATTTTTTCGGCGAAGTCTTTTGTTGTGTCGGTTATTGGGGTTAGGGCTTGTAGCCAAGAGATTGGGATATTCATGGGTTTGCACCTTTCTGGGTTTTGATGATATTGGTAAAGGTTTATTCTAGCCGCAACCGCGGGCAAGCCGTCGGTTTTGATGATATTGGTAAAGGTTTATTCTAGCCACAACCGCGGCAAGCCGTCGGTTTTGATGATATTGGTAAAGGTTTTTTTCGTAACCGGCGGGTAAGCCGCCCGGTTTTGATACTTTGGTAAAAGGTTTAATTAGTGTTCAACCCCCGGCCCTTCGGGCCACCCCCTTCTAAAGAAGGGGGCTTGGCGGTCAACCCCCGGCCCTTCGCCCACCCCCTTCCGAAGTAAGCACCTCGAGGCCGGGATTTAGCCCCCTTCCTAGGAAGGGGGTCCAAAGGGCCGGGGGTTGGCTTTTATCTTTAAAACTGCCCTAAAAATTGCATATCATTCTCAAAATATTGTCTTATTTCAGATATTCCATATAGGGCGGAGGTTATCCTATCTACCCCCATACCGAAGGCATAACCGCTGTATACCTCTGGGTCGATACCGGACATTCTTAATACATTTGGGTGCACCATGCCGCAACCCCATAGCTCTACCCAGCCGGTGCGTTTGCATACACGGCAACCTTCGGGGCTTCCGCCGCAGGCGTAGCATGTGATATCTACCTCGGCGCTTGGCTCTGTAAACGGGAAATGGCTTGGGCGTAGCCGGATTTGCGCCTTCGGGCCAAAGATATGCTTTACTATCAACTCAAGCATGCCCTTTAGGTCGCCGAAGGTGATACCTTTATCTATAACAAGCCCCTCTATCTGGTGGAATGCCGGGGTGTGGGTTGCGTCAATTTCATCTCGGCGGTAGGTCATGCCGGGGGCTATCATTCTTATTGGGGGCTTTTGGGTTTCCATTGTGCGTACCTGCATTGGGGATGTGTGGCATCTTAGTAGCAGGGTGTCGTTGAAATAGAAAGTATCGGCCTCGTCTCTTGACGGGTGGGTTTTGGGGGAGTTTAGTGCGTCGAAGTTGTGGTAAACGGTTTCTACGTGCGGGCCTTCTATTATATCGAAGCCTAGGCTTGTAAATAATTCTTCCATTTGGGCATATACGATGTTTATTGGGTGGATGCGGCCAATTTTGCGGCGGCGGCCTGGGAGGGTTACGTCTATGGACTCTGTGGCTAGGGCGTTTGCTTGCTGGTTTTGGGTTATTTCGGCTTTTGCGTTTGTTATTGCTGTGGTTGCCCAGTCGCGAAGTTCGTTGGCGGCTTGGCCTGCCTCGCGGCGTTCTTCTGGGGGTAGCTCGCCCAGGGATTTTAGTAGGGTGGTGATTTCGCCGTTTTTGCCTAGTATGCTTATGCGTAGGGTTTCCAGGGCGGGTAGGTCTTTGGCTGCTTGTAGGGCGGCTTCTATTTTTTCGCGGGTTTGGGTTAGTTTTTCGGTCATGGGGTTGTCCTTTCTTTGGGGTTGCTTGTTTTCTAAGATTCGTTCTTAGATTTTGCTTGGATTATAGCAAAAAAAAGCCAGGTGTTAAACACCCGGCTGGTTCTGTGCATTTTTGAAACACATTGCGACATTTTCTGCGTGCATGTATAATTGCCGCACAAGCTGTGGCGGCTTGGCCGGACTTCCGAAAGGAGACCACCATGAACCAACAACCCAAACGCCTACCCCTATTTTACGCAGTAACCGCAATATTTTGGTTTGCATTATATGCATATGTACCCTATGTCTCTCCATATTCGGAGTTGCTGGGCGCGGATTTGCGATTTATTGGTTTAATCGTGGGCGCGTACGGCTTTACCCAGATGGCTATACGCTTTCCGCTTGGCATTTTATCGGACAGGCTTGGCAATCGTAAGATATTTGTGCTGTCTGGGCTTTTTTTTACGGCGGTTAGCGGGTTTGTCGTGTTTATTTTTCCGCACCCATACACCATGTTGCTTTCCCGTAGCTTGGGAGGCGTTGCCGCCGCGTCTTGGGTGGCCTTTGCCATATTAAACGCAAGTTATTACCCTCCCGGTGAAACTGCAAAATCAGTTGGATATCTTAATGCCGCCAACGCCGCCGGGCGCATGGTGGCTTTTTTGGCCGGTGGGCTTGTGGCTAGGTGGCTGGGTGTGCCATATGCCTTTTTACTGGCTGGGCTTGCCGGGTTTATTGGGCTTGTGGCCGGGCTTGGCATAGCAGAAAAGCCGCAAGATGCAAAATCCCCGCCAAAACTTGCAGATTTACTGGGTGTTGTCCGCAACCCAGGGCTGTTGTGTACTTCGTTTTTGGCTATTTTGTCTCAATATATAATGTTTGCCACGGCCTTTGGCTTTACACCCTTGCTTGCCTACGGGATGGGCGCAAGCCCTTTTACGCTTGGGATGTTAGGGCTGGCCAGTGCAGTGCCTGGGCTTTTGGTATCGCCACTGGCAGGCACTGTGCTTCCGCGCAAAATAGGTGCAAGGAATACTATAGCACTTGGGTTTGGTATGGCGGCAGTGGGCTGTGTGCTTATTGCGTTTGCCGGCAGTTTGTGGCAGTTGTTTGCGGTGCAGGTGTTTATTAGCACCGGTAATGTAATTGCCTATACACTTCTTATGGGGCTTAGTATTAAGGATATCCCAGGCGAACGCCGGGCTACGGGCATGGGCTTTTTCCAGGCGGTGTATGGGCTTGGTATGTTTCTTGGGCCATTTGTTACGGGGTGGCTTGCGCATGGGTTTGAGCTTTATGTGGCGTTGCCGCTTACTGGTGTTGTGGGGGTTATGGGAATGCTTGCAGGGTTTTGGTTTGCCCGGCAGGGGTATATTTGATGATATAGTCGTTATTGTTGAAAACCGTTCCGACGGAGCCGAAACTGCGAACGCATTCGCGCGGTTTTTGCGCGAACAAACGCAGTTCTCGGCGACAGGCGGGGCGGATTTGAAACATAACGACTGTATATAAACTCAATTTGCGGATTACAGCAATATCTCCCCACGCAAATAAAGCACGGCATGCCCGGCAATTTTAACCCTATCCCCAAAATTCTCGCAATAAAGTGTACCCCCACGGGCAGAAAGTTGCTGGGCAACCATCTTATCTTTACCCAGCCTCTCGGCCCAAAACGGGATAAGCGTACAATGTGCAGAACCTGTAACCGGGTCCTCTGGTACACCGGCGGTGGGCGTAAAAAATCTGGAGACAAAATCTACCTCATCGCCTTTAGCCGTGACCACAACCGCAAAATGGTCAAGCCGTGCTATCAAGTCAAAATAATGTGTAAGCTCCCGTACCTGCCGTTCGTTTTCCAAAAGTAGAACCAAATCCCTTGATAGATGCGCCTCCAAAGCCGCGGCACCAATGGCCTTGCACATTTCTGCCGTAAGCTCTACGGGGGTGGGTTTTCTGGCCGGGAAGTCCATTTCATATAGGTTACCGGCTTTTTTAACCGTTAGTGGCCCGCTCCTAGTTTTAAACTGCACTTGGGTAGCGTCGCTTTCAACGAAATTTAACACTACATAAGCCGCCGCAAGCGTGGCATGGCCGCACAAATCTACCTCTACCACCGGCGTAAACCACCGCAACTCGTAATGCCCATCCCGCATTACAACAAAGGCTGTCTCGGAAAGGTTATTCTCAAACGCAATCTTTTGCATAAGTCCATCATCCGGCCATTCATTTACCAAGCATACACCCGCCTGGTTACCCTTAAAATGCTTGTTAGTAAAAGCGTCGACCATGAAATATTTCAAGCTGTCACGTCCTCTCGCGTATATTTTACCACAAAATAACACAAACTACCCAAAAAGCAAAGTAAGGACAAACCATGGAAAGAATCCTGCAAACAGCAATATCATCCATAATAGCTATAATAGTACTATTCATCCTAACCCGCATAATGGGCAAAAAACAAATGGCGCAACTAAGTTTTTTTGATTATGTCGTGGGCATATCCATAGGCTCGATAGCATCGGAATACGCCGTAGTACGCGATATCCACCTATCAGAGGGGCTAACCGCACTCATAGTTTTCACCCTATTTTCCCTAGTGCTATCATATATAAGCGTAAAAAGCTACTGTGGCAGAAAAATCCTAGACGGTTCCCCTTCCATTCTAATAGAAAACGGCAAAATCCAAGAATCAACCCTAAAAAAAGCAAAAATAAACATCAACGACCTACTAGAAGAATGACGCCAAAAAGACATATTCGACATATCGCAAATAGAATACGCCATACTAGAAACCAGCGGCAGGTTAAGCGTCCTACCAAAATCCCAAAACCGCAACCTAACCCCAAAACACATGCAAATCCCCACCGCGTATGAAGGGCTATGCACCAACATAATTATAGACGGTAAAATCATAGAAGAACATCTGCAATCAATAAACAAAGACAGCATATGGCTACAAACCCAGCTAAACAGCCACGGCATAGTAAGCCCGCTAACCGTTCTGCTGGCATATGTAGACACCGCCGGCACCCTACACATTCATTTAAAAAACAGTAATAAATAACCCCCCACAAACATACATTGACATAGACGCAATTGGGAGGTCTTACATGATGTATACAAATAAAGGAGGGTTAAAGCGTGGCATATGAACTGGTAAAGGAGCAAGTATTCCTAGACGAGTGCGTAGGTAGCGAGCAAGCGCAGATTATGCTAGAAGGGGATATAATAGTCCCAGACGCAAGGCCGGACATGGCACTGCTATTACAAACAGAAGAAAGAATTATCATAGACCGTACAGAGGTTTCAACAGACCGGGTAAACTTCGTGGGCAGGCTAAGCATATCACTGCTGTACGTGGCCAAAACCACAGACCAGCCCGTATGCTCTGTAACCCTAACGCGCCCGATAGACGATTTTATTAACGTAGACGGCGTAACCAAAGACATGTGGGTAACAGCCAAGGCAGAAATCTCCCACATAGATTACCGCATGCTAAACGACCGCAAGGTAAACTATAGGGCCATCGTAAATGTCCAAGTTAATGCCGAGCGTTCCGACGCTCACGAGATGGTCGTACATATCCATGATGTGCCGGAAAACCAGCTTCTAAAAAGCAACCTAAGCGTAAACCGCACAATAGAGCATAAGCTGGAGCGCTTTTCTGTTAAAGATGCCTTACCACTACCGGCAAGCAAGCCCAATATCCGCGAGGTATTACTGGTAACGGCCAACATAACCAACCGCGATATACGCATAGCAGGCGGCAGGGTAAACCTAAGCGGCGAACTGCTGGTAACCACCCTATACAGGGGCGATTCGGACGACAGTATAATAGAATTCGTGGAAAGCGAGCTACCCTTCAACGGCCCGATAGACGTTTCTGGCGCGAAAGAAGACATGTTCGCAGATGTAAACCTGCAAGTAATGGACCATCACGTACAAATCCGCCAAGACGAGGACGGGGAGGATAGGGTACTGGAAATTGAAGTATCCGTAGGCGTACAGCTAAAAGTATACAGCACCGAAGTCTTGCCAATACTGGAAGATGCCTACTGCATCAACCAGCAACTAACCCTGGCCAAGAATCTAGTGCGCTTCCCAAGGCTGGTGTGTTTAAACCGCAACCAAACCCCCATAAAGGAAGTAGTAACCCTAGGTAACTCTGCGCCCACAATGCTACAAATATTTAGGGTAAAAGGCAACGCTTATCTAGACGAAGTTAAGGTAATGGAAGACAAAGTGGTGGTTGAAGGCGCAATAACAACAGACATATTATATGTAGCCGAAAGCGACTCTGCACCGCTTGGTAGCTTCCGCACAGTAATCCCGTTTAGGCAAGTAATAGAAGCCAAGGGTGCTAAGCCTGCCATGCGCGTAAACGTCGATGCATCCATAGACCATTCTGCATTTAGTATGCTTAGCGGCCGCGAAACAGAGGTGCGCTTCCTTCTCACCTTCAACACCCAAGTTATAGAGGAAGAGGAAGCTCGTATAATCCATAATATAGAGTTTGCGGGGCTGAGCCCGGAAACGCTGGCAAGCATGGCTAGTATGACCGTATATATCGTGCAGCAAGGCGATACGCTATGGAAAATAGCTAAGAAATACAACACAGCTATAGACGAACTGCTGGCTGTAAACGATATAGAGCATCCGGGTAAAATCACCCCTGAGCAAAAGCTGTTAATCTTGAAAAAGGGGTTGTAAAGACGTACTGGTACCGCTTTTGTCCACGGTATCAAAAGCGGGATTTTTTTAGAATTTATTAAAAGGGGCGCGGATTGCTGCGTCCCTTTGTATTAGGCTTGGGAACTACTATAGAATGGGAATGGTTTTACTGTGGAAGCCGTATTTATAGTGGTACCCCGGATGGGAACTGCGTTGAAGCGTTCGCAGTTCCGCTTGACTTAGGGGTAGTTCGTTGCCTTATGTCCTTCGTTAAAAGCGGCTTTGCCGCTTTTTTACAAATACATTAAACCCCTGCAAATACTTTGTATTCCAGGCATCGTATGTTATACTAGCAACGATATAACTAATCCAATGAGGTAAAAAATGCACCCCCCAAGAAAAACCCCAAGAGTCCAATACAAGCCGGTAGTAAAAGCACGCCCCAAAAAGCCCGAGCCAGATAACAGCGTAATCCCAAATGTCAAAAAAGAGCTCTGGCAAGAGGCATTAAGCTGGGCAAAGACTATCGTTGTGGTGCTATTATTCGCGGCCTTTTTTCAAAATATAGTAATAGTAAACGCATGGGTACCCACCCCCAGCATGGAAAACACAATTCGTACAGATGACCGCCTTATAGCCTTCCGCTTATCCTACCTCTTTCGTGGGCCGCAACGTTATGATATTGTAGTGTTTAGGCGCGATGGAAGCGACAAAATATACGTAAAACGCGTACTGGGCCTACCAGGCGAAACCCTAATAATCCGCAACGGCCAGGTATATATAAACGGCTCTGACACCCCCCAGCGTACCGATTTTATAAAAGGCGAACCCTTCGGCAACCACGGCGTACTAAACCCCGAAACCGGTGTGCTAGAGCCATTTGTAATACCCGAAGGGCATTATTTCGTGCTAGGCGACTACCGCGGAAACTCCGCAGATTCCAGGCTATGGCAGGAACCATTCATCCCAAGAGGCTGGCTCTTAGGCCGGGCAGTATTTAGATACTTCCCAGGGTTCGCAAACCTTTCCAACAGATAAAATCTTCATACTGTAAGTGTGAAACATCCGCTAAGCGGATTTTCATACCAACTGGTTGTTGCCGCCAAAGGCGGCATATATTAACTAATGAGGTAAAATAAATGGTAGACCCCAAAAAGCCCCCAATAATAAACTACAAGCCCCTAATAACGCCCCCGCCCCCAAAGCCCGAGGACGAAATCCCCAACATGAAAAACGAGCTTTGGAAGGAGGTTCTTAGCTGGGCAAAAATAATAATATTTATATTGCTATTTGCAACGTTCTTCAACAGTTATATAATTGTCAATGCCAGGGTACCCACCCCCAGCATGGAGGACACCATCCAAACAGGTGACCGCATTGTGGCATTCCGCCTATCATATCTGTTCCGAGAGCCAAGACGCTACGAAATGATAGTCTTCCGTGGCCCGGAAGGTGACCCAACCCTATATGTAAAACGCATAGTAGGCTTGCCAGGCGAAAGCCTATTAATCCGCGATGGCCATGTATATATAAACGGCTCAACCACCCCCCAGAATAGCGAGTTCATAAAAGGGCATATAAGAGGCAATTTTGGCGTATACAACGCAGCCACCAGCCAACTAGACCCGTATATAATCCCGGAAGGCCATTTCTTCGTACTAGGCGATTACCGCGACCGTAGCGAAGATTCCCGTGGCTGGCAAGAGCCTTACATCCCCCAAGACAGGATACTAGGCCGGGTAATATTCAGATACTTCCCAGGGTTTGCAAATTTAACAAATAGATAAAAAGCGGCGAAGCCGCTTTTAGCGAAAGATGCAAGGACGCGTACTATTCCTAAGCCAAGCGGAACTGCGAACGTTTCTACGCAGTTCCCCAGCCTACAAACAACAAAAGCAATTCGCCTTTAAACCGGACGACCGTTTGAAGGAAGAATTACAATAAGAGGAGGAGCCAAATGGCCAAAGTAACAAAAGATATGATAATAGCCGATATCCTACAAATTGATAGCGGCATAGCACCAATCCTATTTAGCGCAGGCATGAACTGCGTAGGATGCCCCGCCGCAAAAGGCGAGACACTAGAAGAAGCCGGGGTAGTACACGGCATAAACGTAGATGACATGGTAAAAGAAATTAATGAGTTTTTAGAGTCAAAAGAATAGTAGGGCAAGCCAAAACCGCAGGGCTCTGCCCCGCACCCCGTAAACTTTTTGAAAAAAGTTTAATCAAAAACTTTAAAATAAAAACCGCGCATATGCGCGGTTTTTGTTTTAGACTAGGAAACTGGTCTGACATCCATCGTTAAAAGTGGCTACGCCACTTTTTTAAAGTTTTGGTCGGGCTTTTTCAAAGCCAGCGGGGTGTGGGGCAGGGCCTTATGGTTTTTCACTCATCGTTCTTTTAGCAAATAATCCAAACTACACCCCTTAAAAAGCCGCGACAAGCTACGTAGGCCCTCTGCCGGTATTGCGCGGCGTTTATGTATCCAGTCGCCCAGGGTGTCTACATTAATAAGTAATGCCTTTGCCAGGTCTGCCCGGCTCATGTTGCGGCGATATCGTTCAATTTCAATATTGATAAACATATGTTTCCTCCGTCATGTGAAACAAGGCTCGTCTTATAGGGATATATTTACACAAATAGTGTATGTTGTCAAGCGTTTTCGAAAATCATTTCGTGCTTTTTGCTGAAGGCGGGCAATTGCCACAATTGTTGTTGCAAAACTTAATACCGTGTACTATAATTGGAATAACGAACGAATGTATGCAGTATATGAATGCAAATGAAAAGGGGAGTTATGTATGGTAATAGCGGAACGTCTACGCACACTGCGCCGGGAAAAAAACCTAAGCAAAAGGGAGCTGGTGAGCCTACTACCCATAAACTACAGCACCTACGCCAACTACGAATCCGGGTTTAGAGAGCCAAACTCCGAAGTACTGCAAATGCTGGCAAGGCATTTCAATGTATCCATAGACTATCTAATGGGCATGACCGAAAACCGCCGCAAAGCAGACGAAGTAGCAATACTAACCAATGCCGAGCATGACCATATTACCAAACACCGCCAACTGGACGCGCATGGCAAAAGCCTAATAGAAGTAGTATTAAACAAAGAACTTGAGCGTGTAAACTTCCTAGGTGCCAACGCCCAAGGTGCCAACAAACATGCAGACGACCA
>Ga0123355_10022537_pt1 | contig 10095 bp, 3 predicted proteins | sample TergutEmb28metaG_3_FD_89872 | JGI IMG/M metagenome (GOLD analysis project Ga0123355, IMG submission 89872) | Embiratermes neotenicus P1 segment gut microbial communities from Petit-Saut dam, French Guiana - Emb289 P1 | ecosystem: Host-associated > Arthropoda: Insects > Digestive system > Gut ...
AAAACAGGAACCAAATACATTAGAATTATGAAACAAACTGCATTTTGAAGAGAAAAAAACGTAGAGCATACACCATGTTTAAAATATTCAGTATCTATATTTGTTGTATAAATATATAAAATGAAACGTTTAGAGGTTAGCGGTGCGTTACGACCACTATAATGGTCGTTAGGCGTCAAAGGGTTAAGGAAAGGAGAGGATACTCTCATTTGAAGGAGGAAGCTTTAGATCGCACTATGTGCAGAGCTAGATTTGGAAAAGGCTTTGGACCTGTCCTTAGACTACTAAATTAATACACTGGTGCAGCCTAAACGCGGCCCAGGGAAATGTCACCAGCCAGACTGTCCGAGGTGTGCACTACTGGGGTTGAGCCCCGCACCTCTGAATGGTACAGCCTGATGCCTAGCTAATTTTGTCATATAATCACATAATTTTAAACGCCACATATATTTCGCGAGTAGGCGTGCGCTACGTGAAGATATTTATGGTGTGGTGAACCTTGTTGTGCAGTCGCTACATTTCAAGAGCCACGATGTCAAACCGGTTTGCAGCGGAGTACATATCCTTCTTTACGATTGGAACCGTGCATACAGCTGTCGTGCGCAAAGACAGCTAGACGTGCACCTACTGTTGTCTGGGCAGCACTGATACACAAGCCGTACAAAGTGGTGGCAAGACGAAACCTTGTGGCACCCCTGCACATGTTTCTCTTAGCGAGAACGACTGACCTTCAACAACAACCATGAATTTCCCGTTTGAAATAAACACGGTAATTAGCGTCATTATACTACGTTACAATAAAAATGTACATACGTTCCCTCTAAACAAAAGTTTATTATCACAAAATAAAATTAAAAGCAGTTACGTGTTTTGGCTGGCTAGGTAGCCATCATCAGGCTGAATATGAAGAATTAAAAAAACGGAAAATTTATAGCTGCAGTAACTTATTTGAGATCTCAGACTTACAGCAGAGATGTTAAACACAATATACACAAAGATTTAAAAATTATACACAGCTTTCAGAATAGTAAGTTATAAAGTCTAAAGCTGTTTCATTGGGTGACTGATAATAGTTACGTGTTAAATGAAAACGTAGTGTCTCAGATAAATTAAAGGTGGGGAATCACAGGCAACTACATAGAAACTTTTTGACTGCAACAGCAGTTCACCTTTACCACCTGGGAAGTGGTGCATACAATAAAGATAATAACTTGGAACAGAAAACCTCTCCTAAGTTTTATGTGTGTCTCTGAGAACAGAGCATATATATATATATATATATATGCATATTTGTTTGTTTGTTTGTTTGTTTTCGGTTCTTGCATCTGCCTGTTGAGCTCTCAGCACTGCCTTGCAACGCTATTTGCATTAAATGACCGACCCTGAGAGGCCAAAGAACTCTACTGGATAAGGAATTTCATTAATTATGACATTTTGAGTAATGATCATTATTACCTTCTAATTCTGCTCCACTGAGCTCTGTCATCTACTGCATCACATTTGCAACCCTAAGCATGTCATTCAGAGATGAACTGTTTAAAGCAACTGACCTTATGAAGGAGAGCACTGCTGCTGCTGACACTGCATCACCATAGATTGGGTCCTCACACAATCCATCAATGGTGGCTGATGTTTCTGTGAGCCGCTGCATAGCACTGTTGGTAATGATGTAAGATGCTGCTGCTGCTGTATGGGAGGAGTGATTTGTCTGCTTCCTACCCAGGTGGCTGCTGCTGCTGCTGCTGCTGTGGGCTGCCACACAACACTGCAGCTAAAGATTGCCGAGGGATGACAATGATGGACATACACCTCCTTGCTGCTTGTCATCTAATGTTGAACCCCTGAGCTTTCCTTCACTGTATCTCTTCTATTGCAAGGCTACACTTAGTAACTGGCAGGATGGGGACATTCACCGTCCTGCAGAAGTTGGGGGTGGAGTCATCATCCTTTTCAGTCTTCTCTGTGCCCCTGCAGGATAGGCACTCTAGTAGATGCCTACAGTCTACCTATAAATGTTTGAAATTTTAGAATCTGTAACAATGGCCAAGCTGTTCTTGCCTAGTAAGCTTATACTTGAACAATGATAAGGCACATGCTCTATAAATGGAAGATCTCCTGGGATTTGGGGTCCATAGGTCAGGTTATTGGGGTGGAGGGGAGTAGAGCTTGTTGATTACCTCCCTCTGGGGAAGGCCAAATGGCAGTCATCTGATTTACACTCGCAACATTGAAACTTAGTTCTTCCCAACCACTTCACATATTTTCTACAGATGTACTGGTAACAAGGTGACAGATGACCATCTCCACAGGTCTGCTGGATTTGGGATGAAAGGTGTAGCAATAAAAGCTGATCACATCAAAGCGAGCCCACGTGGCAGAATCGCTGGCCATTTCATGGGGCACGAGTTGAGATGAAATGTATATGCTTCAAAACTCAAACTGGCCTTTTATGCACAATTTCAGATCCCACTGCAGGTGTATGAGGATGGGTGTAGACATCGGTATGATTGAAGAAGGCTGGCTTTGCTTGGCATACGTGAACTGCAGCTGTTGTTCCTGCACTGCCTCCTTTCCTAAGGAGTGATTCTGCTTGCATTAATGTTGCTTGTGGAACCTGTCCTCAGATGAATCCATCTGAATGGCTTCTAAAATTTTCACATTTCTGGGAGTCTTTTTATTCACACTCTTCTAAAATGTTTCCTTGCGTGCACTTAATATTACGGTGTACATCCCAGATAGTGTACTATATCGGTTTCTCCCAGTCCACATGTGAATCCTATTCTGTTCATCACTCTTCTTCATTTGTTTCCACTCTGTGCTTTCACCTACACTAGGTGGAGTGCACCCTGCTGAAAAAACAATGTCACTGAGCAACTTATGAACCTACTTCACAACACCCTTAGCAACAGGGTATTCACCAATATTGTGCTTTTGCTCAGCCTCTTAACAGTGTTACTCTCACTTACGTTGTGCTGTTCATAGCTTGACACTGCAGCTGAATAATAGGTCAAGCTGAGCGTCCCTGTACTAAGACCAGTCTCCCACCACATACCACACAATACACAGCATAGAGGGACAGAATCCAATATGGATCAAGGAAGAATAGATGTTTGTACACCAAGAATAATTCCAATGTAGACATGTACAATTTTCAACAGTTTTAAAAAAGCAACCATATTATTACATATTATTAATATATTTTAAGAACTTCACAAAATGCTGTTGTGTTTGACTGTTGTGATCGTTTTCTTTTCTTTATTTCTATATTATTACTATTTCACCAACATATTATTTATGTATATAGTGCAAACGAAACCTGTAAAATTCTGCACTCCTGATGTATGGTTGTTGTGATCTATTTTACTGCTGTATGTTTTAAAGAAATTTTGGTGTCAGCACCCTGAAGATGGCGAAATACCTTCAAAACATGTATGAGCTACGTAAAAGATTTTATGCATAACTAAGAGAACAGTGCATTTGTTGGTGTTACATGAGTTATTCACTTCATGTTACTGCATGGAATAAAGGTAAAAAGGTAAAGGTAAAGCAGTCCTGTTACAGGCCTGGAGTGGCCCAGAGGGTTCCAGGAAGTTAAGGTTCCCAAATTACATGACAACAGCACAGGATGGTGGTAAGGTTGTCAGCCTTACGCATCGGCCACCTTTACCCCCAGGAAATGCTCCTGGTACTCATTTCTGTTAGAGGCTGAGTCGACCCCTGGGCCATAGTGCAATCGGAAGGATTATGTCAATGAAAAATTCCGACACCATCTGGAATCGAACCAGCGACCTTCCGATTTGTAGCACAGCACCTTAACCACTGTGCTACTGCGGTCCCCTAATGCATGGAATAAACAATGTAAAAGTAACAATGTAAGAGTCATTAAACATTGACATTTATATATGCACACAGTATTTATAGTGACATTAGACATGATACACTCAGTTGCAGTAGCTGCACTGTGTATCATGTTGTCATGGTTACGATGAACACAAAAAAAACACCACCGCAGTGATGTTGTATTGTTCACTGTTTGGTCTGTCAATCCAAACCAAAGGTCAAATCCATCAAAGCTTACCACACAAGTTGCAACATGGTTCAGACAGTCACTGGCCACTCATACCACTGCCTCCCCCCACCTCCCCAGTCTATATTACAGAAGGTGACCATAAATATCAGCATTCTTTTAGCTCCAGCCAAAAAATCTGTATTTACCCACTCACGAGCAGAATTAGAAATAGAAGTGGAGGATACCTACTCATTTTCAGAAGTCATTTACGTTGAATGCAACTATAGCAAAATTCCTTTAATCTGACTCACATGGGACTGAACACGTGCCAGATTATTGGGTATTACAATCAGCTGGTACCTATACTGACCTAAATTCTAACATGTAAATTTCATTACATCATTTAGATATCTCTGTCATCTGTTGGTTCATTGGTCATCTGGGTCAACTTCCATGTTTTCTGAGGTCTTCATATTCTTCAAAGTCAATATAGTAGGACACAAGAGGTCAGGAAATACCACAACACTTGATGTACAGACACTCCTGGAGGCCTTGTTGAAAATGTCTGTGAGATCTGCCTGCTTCACTGACAAAGCTTTTTTTTTCTGGTTAAATGCAAAACTTCCGCCCTTGGGACTTCTCAAGTACCAGATAATAAGAAGTCAGATTAACAGAATTTTGCTGTATTAACAGTGCCTCAGACTTCACAAATAACAATCATTTCCAATAATGATATATGTGGGAACAAATTTCCAAACCTGCACTGTAAAAACATTTCTTTATAAAATGTATTCATCATTCCTACAGTTTTTTAGTGATCCACAGTGTCTAACTACTTCTGAAATGTCATTTCTATGCCTATTTATGATTATCTTCACATCTTATTCAATACTAAATTGCTTCTAGAGTTGATAGCACACTATGCGATACCCTAAATATATTTCCAGTGTCTTTGTGAATAAATCAGGGAGGCTGAGTGTGGTAGAACTTGTAACAAAGAAAGTAAAAAGAATTACACACAAAATTTCAGTTGGACAACCCCATGGATTATGAAAAGTAGATATACATGGTGTTCATTTTACCATGTTCCTGAGCATGGCAGCTATCACATGATGTCCTGGCAGGTGCAGGCTTTCTATGCCACAAAGCTGCCATCTCACAGACACTCTGCATAGGAAGACATGAGAATAATATCAAAAAGAACTAAGGACTGGATTGTGGATGACGGAAGTGAAACAAAGTCATTCAGGAGAGGGTAAAATGTCTTTCTTCGTACAGTAAAAAAACTTGGAGGTCCAACATCAAAATTTCAGCCCCTACAAGATATTAGTCAGCCAAGATCAGTCATTTAACCCAAGCACAGTTATGTCACTTCAGTCAATTATATGAGGAGAAAGAAGCTAGTAAGCCAAGCCACATTTTGTTATAATTTTATTGATTTTGTTGTGATTTGTTTAATATCCATGTCAGTATCATACATGTGACTTGGGGAAATACTGAACTAGGAAGGATGTGGAAGAAAGTGGTCTTTGCCTAATATGAGGTATTTCCTGGCATTTTCATAGGCAGTCTGAGGAAATCAATGAAAATTTCAGTGAAGCTAACCTACTACCAAAACAATATTTGATTCTGGGATCTCTCAGACAGTAAGCAGCAGGGGTATCACACATTAAAGTGAATGTTTAACGTATCAAACCATAAAATAAGAACAATATTTTTATTTTGGAGGTATTCCCTTAATATCTTGTCCAGCATATCATGATCAAGGGTATTCACATGTTTCCTCTACACAAATATTATTAGGGAACACAGTTACTTGAAATATGTTACAGCTCTCTCCATACCAATGTGTTCAGTTTCCATCCATATTTACCATACTGCATACATTGTGAATATTTTAAAAAGTATGAACACGTAACATACTGTCTCACAAACCAACTATATTGCAATTATCAGTAATGGATATATACCCCCCCTCCCACCAAGTAGCTGTATGTAAAGTGTCTATATTGGTGAGGTTCCCTTAACACCATAGTGTACCCTGTAAATGAGCTGACTGACCTTCTCCTTTATCAGCAAGGTGGCTCTGTCACCTGATATTGACAAACTCAATGCAAAATGGACACAAACAATGAACAGGTTTGTGATAATAGCAATATCCTGGCCCAAAGAACAGTGTGACGACGCTCGCGGTGGTATGCACAACTGACAGGTAATAAGTTCTGCCTTTGCCACAGATATGATGAAAAAAAATCTGTTATAGAATGTCTTGGTATAATTCCATTTATAACGCATAATTAACTATATTAAACACAGAAATAGACATAGTCCAAACTGACATGACAAACTGCAGAAGCAGAATATCAGAGGGACTTTAAAAATGTTAAGAATGTGCACATTTAGGAAATATGTAACCTTATTTCTGTCTTACAGGATGATGTGAATTTTTATGGGTGTATTTTACACCTAAGATATGGAAGATATTAATGTGTATAGCTATGTATGAAGTGCTTATATAATAGGTTCAAGACTATCACTTCACAGTTTTGAGAGTGCTACCTTTCTTTTAGTATTAGTACATCACAATAATCTTATAACGCATCAGTAAATAGCATAAAACAAAATACATACATATTCCACCAACAAAAAGGTTATTTTAAACACATAACACCAAACTGTAACATGAATTGCATAATACAATGTATCAGCACAGACCTCGAAGTAAAGAAGTTCATTATATTACTTGGCAGAATTCAAACATTCATATAAATTCTGCACATGATTAAATTAATTTCCTAAACTGAAAATTATCAGAATGGCTACAAAAGAAGGGCAGCTGATCTACTCACTTTCTTCACCCTGAAGTTATGTCCTATAAAATTAACATATAATCTGTACTTAATCATAAGTAAATGTAAAGGTAATGTTAAAGTTGCTCCTGTCCATACCATGAAGGTATTCAGGGGGAGTACAGGTATACCTCCTTGCATTCTTAATCCTGTATGTGATGGAGGGGAGTAGTCAGCTTCACGCCCCGGCCGCTTTACCCCCATACAAACAGCAACAGTGCCCACTGAAGAGAAGGTTGGATAGGTCACAGAGCAGTCTGGACATTCTAAACTAAAGCAAAATCTCTTGCCTCTGTGCAGAATTGAACACCAGACCATCATGTACCAACCATGTGTATTCACAAAAATATAATAAATCAATAATAATAAAAATAATAATAATAACTAACAATATACCTGTAGGAATAGAAATCCAAGCAACAGGAAAGTGTACTTTGTTAGTTGTATTTGGAAATCACTATTTTTGTCTTAATATCGATGGCAATGGTTGGGATCAAACATAGGACTTTTTGAATATTGGGAGGCAGCACCAAAGAACAGCTGAAAGGAACTGGACAAACCTGACAAACACACAGCATGAACAGAATTCTTGGAGAAAGGATTCCTCCTGCAGAAAATAAATTCTATGATTAATTTTGAAGTTTACTTTGAGGATACCAATCATCCTGTGGATTATGAGTTGGACCCATCTTTCAGATTTCATCACAACAAACTGAATATATAAGTAAATGCCGGACATCACACAGTATGGTACATTTCCAGGCATGTTTATATATAAACTACATTTGTAGAATGCACACCTATGTTTTTATATAATTAGGTGTGTTTGCATACTTGTGAACAGTACCTACTGGATTCGTTATATTGGTCCATTCATCCACCCACAAGTATCAGCTTAGTTCCCACTGGACAGATTTTTTATATTTCACACTGGATACTTTCATTAGTATCTGTCAAGAATATCCACACTTGGTTAATATCGGACAAACATATTGGGCACTTTATATAAAGACCTAGTGGGCCGGGTAGCTCAGTCGGTATAGCGACTGAGCTATGGGCTGGACGGTCCGGGATCGAATCCCGGTGGGGACGAGATTTTCCGCCCGTCCAGACCAGCCCTGGGGCCCATGCAGCCTCCTGTAAAATGGGTACTTGGTCTTTCCAGGGGGTAAAGTGCAGCCGGGGTGTGCTGCTGACCACTCACCACCTTCTAGTGCTGCGGTTATGGAAGAGCAGAGCTATACCTCTACCCACCCTCTGGGCCACACCGGGCCCATAACGGGATCACTTTAGCTTTTATATAAAGACCTAAGTACATTTCATTATTGCTGATAACATGAATTCACCAAAAAATAATTTTTGTGCAACAGTACAGAAGACCCACTGGATCATTTCCATGGCACCACTTTCAATATTTACATTTTTAAGGCAATTCATTCCCACTCTTTTGGTATAATCAGACATAAAATATAATCAGTCTAAACACAACAATTTATTTAACATACAAAATCAGAAAGATATATATTTACAGCAACATGTAGCACAACAATAATAAACAGACCACTGTTCCACTATTACATTTCCATGGCTACACTCTCAATATTTATATTGTTCAAAGCAACATGTAACTCGACAATATTAACATTATTGACGACACATGGTATTAGGCTGTAAGGATAGGTGAGGTGGTATAGGCATATATATTGATGACAGAAGTAAAAAATAATTTGTAGTTCAACAGTGCAAAAGAAACACACTGATGCATTTCAATAGCAACAATGTTCATCCAACTATGTTATAAACACATGGGGTTTCCATGGCAACACATTTATTATGCATGAGCACAGTGGAAGCCATGTTGTGCCAACGCCATTATAACATCAACAATGGTGACCATCATGTATACATTAACTTCATTTGGGGGTAGATATGGGGTGAAATATACTGATGCATCTCCTCTCCTCATCATCCTCAACTCCTAGTGGTGCATGCTGTTTATATAACAAGGCTCTGCCATTAATTGCATGGCGATGACATTCCCACAACAATGGTTACATGAATGCACCACAATTATATGTTATACATACACTGCCTATCTTGTTTACTTCAAGCGATATCTGAAGGAGTACTATTTTCCTTGAAGCTGACAGTCACAGGCGTCCCATTTGCAAAGAATCTCACTACAGTTTCACCAGAGTTATTACGGAAGACATAAACCCATTAATCTATCTTGGACATGCGGCTAGACTTTGTGAAGAGATCTTCCATGTTACAAACACTACCATTAAAGGTTTTCTCTTACCACTAGGCTGCATTAAATCCTCCATTTCACAGATGTGAACACAAAAAATATTCAGTTCTCCTACACCTTTTGACCTCTGCAAAAAATCACTACCTGAGGGCAAATGAGTGTGGCCCCAGACAAGGAAGTAATGTTCATACTAACCAGATGTTGACCACTACAATTATCTGAGAAAACAACTTCAAGTTTTTACCTTCCTTCTGTGACTTCTAATTATTTTAAAATAAACTTGGCAATTTCACCTCTCTGCTACAGTTGTGGATGAAAGAGATGGTTAGCAAGTATGGAGGGTAGCTGTAAATATGTTACATATGTAATCACAGTCGGTTGCCGGTAGCCTGCGCACACACAGCGATACACCTGGTTACACATACACATTAATGTCATAACCTTATCGACTGGCATACCATAGGACAAAATCATCCCGTGTCAACGACAGAGAGTAATTTATAGTACAAGGGTCCACAATGAATCCCACTACAGTCTGCGCGCTACCCAACACCGGCACACAACATCAAGCTCCACCGCATAATAACTGTGAGTCTTTCTAGCCACCAAATTACAAAACAAGAGTCCCACCACGACGTGAAAATAGTGCACAAACCAGTTAAAGGTGAAAACCAATAACACAGTTTGTCAACTATAGTGAACAAAAAAACGCTCAACTTCATACAAAATCCAAGAATAAGTGCAGCAATACGAGGGTACAAAGCCCACAAGCATGAACATAACATAGCATATAAAATAGGAGTGCAGTAATCTTGGACCATAAAATGTTAAGAAACTAACCAAGATCCATTAATCTAGTGTGAATGATCACCCTAAGTACGCTCTATAAATTCTACATAACTAAGCGATACCACGGCTACTTAGTCCACCCCTACAAGGAAAGTTAAATATATATATATATATATATATATATTTTTATATCTGTT